>Ga0210394_10000503_pt1 | contig 81166 bp, 68 predicted proteins | sample IncBWC12MmetaG_FD_160121 | JGI IMG/M metagenome (GOLD analysis project Ga0210394, IMG submission 160121) | Forest soil microbial communities from Barre Woods Harvard Forest LTER site, Petersham, Massachusetts, United States - Inc-BW-C-12-M | ecosystem: Environmental > Terrestrial > Soil >...
GGCACGATTCTTGAGATCCTATCGGTAAGGAACTTGACGGGATTTTGATTTGTACTTGTTATCAGGGCCATCACAAAGCCGCTGATCACAAAAAAAATGTCAACGCCAAAACTTCCAAAGGACGGTATTGCGTCGATGTGCCAATAAACGACGCTTGTAGCGGCAACGCCCCGCAAGATTTGAATTGAATTTATATTCTTATCGTTGCTACCCGTCTCTGCCATGTGCATTCCTTGTGGTATATGCCAGAGGAAGGATAAACCACCTTCTTGCGCCGCTGCTGGCGTTTTAGGAAAGCGTTGGGCATCAAATCCGGACCTGATGTCGTCCGATTATGTGTTTTGTGCGGAGTCACACGATGGAGCATGTTATCTTTCAGCGCATGATGTTGGTCGCTGTTCTTTAGTCTGCGAGTTCTGGATATGCATTTTTTGGTCGTCAAGAAGGGTGCCTTGGGCGATGTTGTACGGACCTCGTACTTTGCCAAAGCACTGAAGCGTAAATTTGGCCCTAGTCTCCGCCTATCTTGGATTACCGCCCCCGCCAGCGCCGACCTGTTGCGCCTAAATCCCAATATCGATGACCTATGGTTCAATTTCGAGCAAGCTAAGCCGTTCCGCTTCGATCGGATTTTTTCGCTGGACGATGAACTCGACACGCTCGCAGGAGTGACTGGCCTTGCGGCGAACTCGGTGACAGGCGCAATCTTGCAGGACACTCGCCCCACTTACACGCAGGATGCGAATGAATGGTTTGACATGGGGCTGAATTCGCGATTTGGCAAGCAGCGCGCCGACGAATTGAAGAAACTCAACCAAAGGTCGCACGCGCAGATTTTTTCCTTGATTTTTGGTGTCGATGAGGTCCGGCCGGAGTTCTATCTCGATGAGTCCTGCCGGCGATGGGCGCAGACCACTCTTCCCACGGCGCTGCGTCGCGTGGGCATCAATCCTTATTCCGGCGGCCGCTGGCCGTCCAAGGAACTGCTCCCAGATGAATTGCAGGAGTTGATCGCTCGGCTGCTCGATGGCTCTTCCCCGTTCGGCGCCCAAACCGCCGTCGTTCTTTTTGGAGCCGGTGAGGATTTCGCGAAGAACCAGGCGTTGGTCGCGCGCCAAGCAGCGGCTAATCTGGTGGCGGTTTGCACGGATGAATCGGTGCAGCACCTTGCCGCCGCAATCGGTCGCCTGGATTACCTGATTTCCAGCGACAGCCTCGCCCTGCATCTGGCGATCGCCCAGGATGTACCGTTCACGGCGTTTTTCAGCCCGACATCGGCGGTGGAAATCGACGACTGGGGCATCGGGACCAAGGTCGCCTCAACCGCGCCGGACTATTGCAACTATCGCAAGGATGCGGATAACAGCACGATCACCGCGGATCGGATCATCGAGGCGATCGGCAGGAATCCGCGCATGGTGGGCGCCAATTCGGGGGCGCTGCCGCGAGGTCTCTGATGGACTCCGACGCCGAATCCGAACGGAGTCCTCGCATCGCGACCAGGCGCGATCCGATCGTATTTGAATTCGACGATTACCATTTGCCTCAGTTTCTGTCGGTTGCTGCGAACTTCGGTATGCAAACGTACGGCTACGTGGCTACACCGAATGTCGACGGGTTGATTCGACTGCACGAAACTGCGTCGTTCCGGGCGCAGTATGCGAGAGCGGCCTACGTGCTGCTCGACAGCCGCGTCGCGGCCTTGCTGTTCCGGCTCCTTTACCGGGTGAGGGTTCCGGTTTCCCCCGGGAGCGATCTGACGGCCGCGCTGCTGCACAAGGTGATCAAACCCGATGATCGCGTGCTGATCATCGGTTCGACCGAGCAACAGGCGCAGACCGTTCGCGAGCGGTTCGGGCTGAAGCATCTGCTGCACCATAACCCGCCCATGGGTTTCATTCACGACCCCGCCGCGGTCGAGGCATGCCTTCAATTCATAGAATCGGCCAGCCCTTTCCGCTTCTGCTTGATCGCTGTTGGGGATCCTCAAGGGGTCATCATCGCCCATCGTATCGCCCTGCGAGAGCGGGCTCGCGGCCTCGCCTTCATCATAGGCGCCTCGATCGATTTCATCACAGGCAAGCAGCAGCGTGCGCCCGGTTGGATGCAGCGCGTGGGTTTGGAGTGGTTGTACCGGCTGATTCGCAATCCGCGCCGTCTGGCGCGGCGCTATCTTCTGCGCGGGCCGAAGTTCTTCCTTTACCTGTGGACAAGCCGGGTCCTGCTGCGCCAAGGCGGCCGTGGGATCCCAAGGCAGATGGACGAAAGGTGAGCGAATTGGTCAGCCTTTTCCTCGCAGTCCTCGCGCTGCCGGCGACGTTTTCCTGCGCATACCTGGCCCTGCTCACGTTGCTTTCCTGGCCATTGCCCTCACCGGGACGATCCTCGCGTCGGCTGTGCTTTGACGTGATCGTTCCTGCTCACAACGAAGAAGCGGGGATCGCCCGGACGGTCTCGAGTTTGCTGGCAATGGACTGGCCCGGCAGCCAATTCCGGGTTGTTGTGGTCGCCGACAACTGCAGCGACGCGACGGCAGCGGCGGCGCGCGACGCAGGAGCCCAAGTGCTGGAGCGTAAAGACTTGAACTTGCGGGGCAAGGGGTACGCCCTGGCCCATACATTCGCCTGGAGCATCAAAGACGGTTTCGCAAGCGCGGTGGTCGTCGTGGATGCTGACGCCGAGGTCTCGGCGAATTTGTTGGAGGCCTTCGCCGTCAGGATCGAGCGGGGCGCTAAAGCGGTACAGGCGCACTACGGAATACTGAACCCGTGGGCCTCCTGGCGAACGCAACTGATTACGATCGCCAAGGGCGCTTTTCACGTGGTCCGGTCGCGCGCCCGTGAACGGCTGGGTCTTTCTTGCGGAGTGCGCGGGAATGGCTGGTGTGTGACGCATGCGCTCCTGCACGAAGTTCCTTACCGATATTATTCGCTGACAGAAGACGTCGAGTTCGGCATTGCGCTCGGGCTGGCCGGTTGCCGAGTAGAGTATGCGGGCGAAGCGCATGCCGACGCCGATATGGCCTCGAGCGAGAAGGCCGCGCGTACGCAGCGCCAGCGTTGGGAGAAGGGGCGCTTTCAGCTGATTCGCTCGATGACTGTCCCGATGCTGCTGGCCGGGGTCCGACGCCGGAGTTTACTGTGCCTTGATCTTGCATTCGACCTGATTGTTCCGCCGCTTTCTTACTTGACTTTGAACATCGTGCTGCTCGGCCTTATCGCCGGGGTCGTAAGCTTCTGGGATCAGTCGGCGACGTTTTGGGTATGGTGGTCACTCGCCTGCGCGGTCATCCTCGTCCTGCACGTGCTGCGTGGCTGGCAATTGAGCGGCATGGGAATTCGCGGTTTGCTGGCGCTCGCTCACGTACCGGGTTTCATTCTCTGGCGAGTGTGGCTGCTGCTCGGCCGCAAGACCAGCGAGTGGGTTAGAACCGAACGGGAAAAGAATTGAGTGACAGCGTCGAGTGTAAGGACTGTCTGCGCGCTCGTCGCGGTTGCATTCAGTCCGGCCGGCTTCTGATGATATCTGCGGCCTGAGCCAGACTTTCGACGAGGTAGTCAGGAGTCGTTGATGACAATATTCGCGGCTCGCGTTTTCCCAGCAACATGGTGACCGCACCGGCTCGACGACCGAATTCGACGTCCGACTCCTTGTCGCCAATCACAATAGCGGAGTCCGGCTCGAATCCCAGCTCGGCTGCGGCTTGTGTCATCAATCTCAAGGCCGGCTTGCGACAGTCGCAGCCGGCGTCCGGCGCATGCGGACAAAAATAAATCCGCTCGAGTTTGGCGCCGGCCTCCTCGACCATACGCTCCAAGCGAGCATTCATGGCGTGTACGCGTTCGATCGAAAAAAGGCCTCTGCCCACGCCCGACTGGTTGGTTATCACGACCAGGCGATAGCCCTGGGAATACAACGACCGTAAGCCGTCGGCAGCGCCTGGCAGGAATTCCAGGCCCGCGGGGTCGTCCAGGTAGCCGCGATCGATAACCATGGTGCCGTCGCGGTCCAGGATCACGACTTTATCGTTCATGCACTCGATGTACCGGCCACTCGCTTGACCGTCTCGGTCGTACTGTGCCCCGTCAACAACTCTGCGAGGATCACCTTGCCGCCTCGCCTGAGCACGATATCGGCGCCGACGACTGTTGCCACTGTGTAGTCCGCGCCCTTGACGAGCACATCCGGCTCCAAGCTGTCGATCAGATGGACCGGCGTGTCCTCGGCAAAGATCACGACGGCATCAACGGATTTCACGGCCGCGAGCACAGTCGCACGCGCGACCTCGCCTTGCACGGGGCGATTGGGGCCTTTCAATCGGCGGATCGACAAATCGGCATTGAGCCCGACGATCAGCCGGTCAGCACTGCGCCGCGCCTGTTCGAGCAGGGAAATATGTCCTGGATGCAACAAGTCGAAGCAGCCGTTCGTGAAGGCGATTTTCAAACCCTGTTCACGCCACGCGCGCGCCAAGTGCTGGACGCTGTCGAGCGAGAAGATCTTTTGAGGATCCGTGTGACCGTCGAATGGCGTCAGCGCCGCGATGACCTCGCCGGTAGTGACCGTGGCGGTTCCGCGCTTGCCGACGACGATACCGGCCGCAATGTTCGCCAGCGAGGCAGCCTGGACCACTTCCCCGTTGGCCGCGAGACCCAGCGCAATCGCGGCAACGACTGTATCGCCGGCGCCTGAAACATCGAATACCTGACGGGCAGTGGTCGGCAGGTGCATGGCCAAATCATCGGCGCCGATCACGGACATGCCGTCTTTCCCGCGCGTGACGATCATACAATCGCAAATATGCTGATCCAGGATGCGCCGCGCTCCCGCGAGGACGTCCGCGTCGGTGAGGCATTCCTGTCCACAAGCCTGTTGCAGCTCCAGGCGATTCGGGGTCAGCATCGTCGCACCCCGATAGCGTGCGAAGGTCTTCGACTTGGGATCGACGATGACGATTTTGCCGGCGCCGCGCGCGGTGTCGATGGCGGCACGCGTTACCGTGTCCGACAGTACCCCCTTGGCATAGTCGGACAGCACGATGACATGGGCGTCGCGCAGCGATGCCGCAAACACTTCGAGTAATTGCCGTTCGACCGATGCGGACAGCGGCGCGCGACTCTCGCGATCTGCGCGCATGACCTGCTGTCCGTCCGCGACATAGCGCGTCTTGACCGAGGTAGGACGTGAGGCATCCGTGATCAGGTGCGCGTCAATCGTCGGCGAGGCAGCCAGCTGCGTGCGCAGGTCAATCGCCCATGGATCATCGCCGACCACTCCGAGCAGAGTCGCTCGCGCACCGAGCGCGGCGATGTTGCGCGCAACGTTCGCCGCTCCGCCCGGCATGTCCGTGAATCGCTCGACATTGACGACGGGAATGGGAGCCTCCGGCGAGATCCTCTCGACCGACCCATAGATAAAGCGGTCCAGCATCACGTCGCCGAGTACGATGACGCGCGCAGCATGGAATCCATTCAACAGCGTAAAAAGAGGCGAGGCTTGCATGGCTTCCCTATACCAGTCCGAGACGCTGTTCCAAGGCCTTGCACAGCATGTGGCCGATCGTAATGTGCATCTCCTGAATTCTAGCCGTAACGTTCGAAGGCACCACGATCATTGCATCGCACAGCGCCCGCATTTGCCCGCCGGTCCCGCCGGAGAGCCCGAGCGTGTGCAGTCCGCCTGCCTTGGCTTGACGCAAAGCGCGCAGTACATTCGGGCTGTTTCCCGAGGTGGATATGCCGAATGCGATATCGTGTGGTCGGCCCAAGGCTTCGATTTGTCGCTCGAAAATCGCATCGAATCCCAGGTCGTTGCCGCACGCGGTGAGCGCGGAGGTGTCGGCGTGCAGCGCGATCGCCGCAATCGGGGCTCGGTCGGCCTTGTAGCGGATAACGAGTTCAGCGGCGATGTGCTGCGCATCTGCGGCGCTCCCACCGTTGCCGAACAGCAGTACCTTGCCGCCTGCGCGCACTGCGCGCTCGAGCAGCGACAGGCATGCGGCGAACGGCTCACTCACCATTGCAGCCGTAGCCTCGAAGGCTTCGCGATGTTCCTGCAACTCACTTTGCAGCAAGCCTTGAACGCCGGAGAGTGGTAACTCGGTTTTTAGATTTACGCTAGCCATAGGTACTTAATCCTCAAATGGGGCGTGCTAACGATAAGGATCGTTCGCAGCCAAATAGTGACGCACGTAGTCTGCAATGCCCTCTTCGAGGGACGTAAACGGCCGTGCATAGCCGGCCGAGCGCAAGTGGTCCATGCGCGCTTGGGTGAAATACTGGTATTTCTCGATAAGCGCCGACGGCATCTCGATGAATTCGATCGCCGGCGCCCGCCCGGCCGCGGCGAATAAGGCTTTGGCGAGGTCCAGCCAGCTGCGCGCCTGTCCTGTACCTAGATTGAACATGCCGGACACCTGCGGGTGATCCAGGAGCCAGAGCAAAACGTCGACGCAATCACGCACATAGACAAAGTCGCGTAACTGGCCGCCATCGGCATATTCCGGTCGATAGCTGCGGAACAGGCGCAAGGGCTGGCCTTCCCGGACCAGGCTGAAATTCTTTGCCACCACGCTTTGCATCGAGCCCTTGTGATACTCGTTCGGTCCGTACACGTTGAAGAACTTCAAGCCCACCCACTGCGGCGGCAACTTTGCACCTGCTTCCACCATCCGAGCCAGGCGCCGATCGACGACATGCTTGCTCCAGCCATAGGCGTTCAGCGGTCTTAGCTTTGCCAGCGAATCACGCGCAAACGAATCGTCGAAACCTTGCGAGCCATCACCGTAGGTTGCCGCGGAGGATGCGTAAATAAGGGGCACTTGTGCGTCGGTACACCACTGCATTAAATCAAATGTAGAGCGAATGTTTCTGCTTGCAATCAGATCAACGTTCGTTTCCGTGGTCGTACTGATCGCGCCCATGTGAATGATCGCCCGTAGCCCGTCACCCTTGCGCTGCAACCACGCGAGTAGGGTTTCGGGTTCAATAATTTCCGCGATTTCGTGCTTGGCGAGATTGCGCCAGCGCTCATCAGCGGACAGCCAATCACACGCAACGACCTCGTGGTTGCGTTCACTGAGCGCGGCAACAATGTTCGATCCGATGAATCCGGCGGCACCAGTCACTAAGTACATCGAAAAGATTTCCTAATTTAAGCAGGCTATCATGAATGCGTCGGTATCTCTTCGTCATCAAATTCCTGCAAGATTGACATAACTATATGAAATGTAAAGGAATCATACACTGATTATCAAAGTCTTGAGTGTATCCGAGGTCCGCTAAGCACATGTTGCTCGACACCACGGATTTCCCCGACGATCATGAAATACGCGCCGACATCATCATCGTCGGTGCGGGCGCGGCCGGCATCACCATGGCCCTCGACCTGATCGGTTCCAATCAGTCGGTGTTGCTGCTCGAATCAGGAGGATTGGAGGAAGAACCGGGGACACAGGATCTGTACGCCGGCGCAGTGGTCAATGCGCGTTTGCACAGCCCGCCGGATCGTTACCGGCAGCGCCGTCTGGGTGGCACGACAACGATTTGGGGCGGCCGTTGCATGCCCCTGGACCCGATCGATTTCGAAGTGCGTGACTATGTTCCCGCAAGCGGCTGGCCCATCACCTACACTGATGTCGAGCCGTTTTACGCGCGTGCTAACGCGATTTGTGAAGCGGGTGCCTTCGCCTATACGACAGATGCGACATTCGGTCCTGCGGCGCTACCGATAGTTGCGGGATTCACAAGCGCGGATTTTTCAACTCATCGACTTGAGCGCTTCAGCTGTCCGACGAATTTTGCCGCTCGCTATGCTCACAAGTTAGAGGGCCGCCACAACGTGCAGGTGGTCCTGCACGCCAATCTCACGCAAATCGTCCTCGACGAAAACGGCACTCAGGTCAAGCAGTTGTTGCTGCGGACGTTGGGCGGCAAAAGGGTTGCCGCACGCGGCGGGTGCTACGTACTTGCGACAGGGGGCTTGGAGACCGCACGCCTTCTGCTTGCCAATCGCGATCGACACCCGAAAGGCATCGGCAACCAGCACGACACCGTCGGGCGATATTACATGTGTCATGTCGCCGGCACTATTGGCGCGATCCAGTTCACCTGCCCGTCGAGCGCGGTGTATCGCGGGTACCGAATGTCGCCAGAGGGGGTGTATTGCCGGCAGCGCTTCGCGCTCGAGGAGTCCGCACAACGCCGCGAAGCCATTGGCAATTTTATCGCAAGATTGCATCACCCGCGAATCACTGACCCCGCGCACCGCAGCGCCATCCTATCGCTTCTCTATCTGGCCAAACCTTTGATTCCTTACGAATACCAACAGCGGCTGCACGGCACTGAGGGCAATTCGCCGGGCGACTGGCTGCGGCACGTCGCCAATGTCGTCGCCGGGCCCATCGAAGCGGCAAGCTTCACGTGGCACATGGCTCGCGACCGCATGCTGGCCGAGCGCAAGTTTCCGTCGATCATCATCAACTCGAAAGCCAACCTCTATAGCATTGATTTTCACGCCGAGCAGTATCCGAACGCCGCCAGCCGCGTGCTGCTCGACGACACAGTCGATCCATTGGGCATGCCGCGTATCAAGATCGATTGGCGGTATCTACCGGAGGACGTGCATACGGTCAGGCGCGCTCTTGAGATTCTGGCCAAAGACTTCGCAGCCAGCGGCGTCGGCCAACTCCATTATGATCCCGCGCTCGTGGAAACCGAAATCACCCGTTACGGTGCCTACGGCGGGCATCACATCGGAACGGCGCGCATGGGTAGCGATCCACGGTCGAGCGTAGTCGATGCGAACTGCCGGCTGCATGCCGTACATAATCTCTACATCGCAGGTTCGGCGGTGTTCCCCACGTCGAGTCAAGCGAATCCGACGTTGACCATCGTCGCGCTGGCGCTGCGGTTGGCGTCGCACCTGCGCCGCACGGGAGCGGTCCGATGATCCGTGAAAGGGTCGTGGTGTACGGTGCAGGCTCTCCGCTCGGCCGGCGCGTTCTTGATGCGCTGCGCGCGAATTCGGACACGCATGCGCTGACGGCAGACAGCTTGGAACGCGAAGCCTTGCGCGCCGCCGTGCGCGAGGCCGATGTCGTGATCAACACCACCATGGGTGCAGCGGCGACGATCTCGTCAGCCGCTAACCGGCTTTTTGATGCACTGCGAGCCGCGGCGCCTGCAAAACGCCTCGTGCATGTCAGCTCGATGACCGTGTACGGCAGCGCAATTGGAAAATGCAACGAAACGACATTGCCCGTCGACCCAATCGGGAAGTACGCGGCAGCGCATATCGCCGCTGAGACCGGGGCCCGAGGCTTCTCTCAGGCGGTGATTCTGCGGCCGGGTTGCGAGTACGGACCCGGCTGCGAAGCATGGAGCGGGCGCGTTGCCGCGTGGCTGGCACATCGACGCATCGGCGATCTTGGGGCGGGCGGGGACGGCTGTTGCAATCTCGTCTTCATCGAAGATCTCGTGCGGGCCGTGCTCGCTGCTAGGCGCGCGCCGGCGGCGGCCGGACGTGCGTTCAACATCGCGATGGCCGGACCGCCGAGCTGGAACGAGTACCTGATCGCCTACGCGATCGCCCTCGGGGCCACTCCGGTCCACCGCATGACCCGCCGTCGCTGGATGCTTGAATCCAGGCTCTTGGCGCCGCCGCTGAAGGTCGCGGAACTGACCATCGGCCGCTTCCCATTCATCGCTCGACTTGTTCCCCCGCCCATACCGCCTTCCTTTCGCCGGCTCTGCACACAAGAGATCCGCCTCGACGTTACTGCGGCCGAAGAAATTCTCGGGCTGCAATGGACGCCGCTAGCAGCTGGCCTGCGGGCGGCCGCAAGCGCTTTTAGTGACTGACGCGCCTAGCCAATGTCCTATCGGCCCCTGCGGGGTAGAGCGCCTAAAGCGAGAGGCGCTTGAAGATGAATTCAGGTATTGACCTTATCAGCCACATGACCGGACGCCAAAATCCCGGAGTGTAGATCACCGGCGTTCCGTTGATCATGGCGTGCGCAATTTCCTTTGCCACGGTTGCCGGTTTCGCCCAGGCAACCCCTTTCTTGAACGCTGCGGTCATTGGCGTGTCGACAAAACCGGGTTTGATCGTGACCACCTTGACGCCGTGTTTGAACAATCGTTGACGCAAGCCACTGGTGAAGACCGTTACGGCGGCCTTGGCGGAGCCATACGCGTAATTCGATTGGCGCCCACGATCGCCGGCGACGGAGGAAATGACCGCAATTACGCCTTTATTATTGAGAGCGAATCGATTGGCCAGGAGAGTACACACTGCCATCACTGATATGGCATTGACTTTAAATTCGTCGAGCATGGTGTCAACCGAACGCTCGCATTGCTGTTGGTCTGATAGCGTCCCATGGGCGATCAGGGCGCTATCGAGGCCGCCCAAAGCCTCGGTTGCGGCGTCTAACATGCCTTCATAGGCGGCTATATCGCGGACATCGAGTTGGTACGTGGCGACGTTGCCAGCGCCGCGAATTCTCAAATCGTCCGCTATCGTCTTCAAGCGCGGTATCGAACGCCCAACCAAAAATAAAGCAGCGCCGCGCTTGGCGAATTCTCGCGCGGTGGCCTCAGCGATCGCCGATGAGGCGCCTACAATCAGCAATCGCATCATGTGCTGCTCCGCGTCACGCGTCGCCAAAAAGATGACGAAAATTGTGGATCGACAAACTTGCTGAATTCGTGCCATGCAGGAAAATAGCGCTGAAACGAAGACGCCGACATGCGGGAATCCTTTGCGGGATACACCGCACCGCCGGCGCCCCGCGTGATCTCATCCAACGACTCCAGCAATCGTAACGTTGGCTCGCCGCGATTAGGGAAATCTATTGCGAAAGTTGTGCCCGGGCGGGCGAAAGATAGCATTCCCAGCGAAGCGGCAGGCCCGAAATTCTTGAGTACCGTGAGAAATGAGCCCGCCCCGGAAGCGGAAATTCGCTTCAGCATTTCTTGCAGTGAGGCCAAGGCGTTGTCTTTGGGAATGACACACTGGTACTGAAAAAATCCCTTTGGTCCGTAAATACGGTTCCACTCTAGAATGCCGTCGAGCGGGCAGAGGAATTCACGATGGTGCCACATCGCATTTTTCTGCAACGCACTGCCGCGTCGATAGTAGAACTCATTGAATAGGGGGACGGACAAGCCGTTGACCAAAGACACCGGTGGTGTCAGTGGTACGCGCAAGGACTTGCGCTTCGGCTTCACGCCGTAGTCGGGTGCGTGATTGCCTCTCATAAACACTCCGCGCCCCAGTGCGCTTGCCCGAGAACCGCAATCGATCCAGGCCACGGTGTATTCATACTCCTGGTCGGAGGCGCCCGACAGCGCGAAAAACTCATGCAGATTTTCAAAGCGTTGGCTATCGCCGCGAATCCACGGACCACCGACGCGCCGAAGTTGCAGCGTAGCGTGAGTGATGAGTCCAGTAAGCCCGAGGCCACCCACCGTGGCTTGAAACCAGTCACGGTTCTCCGCCATGGAGCAATTCAACCGGCTCCCATCTGAGCGATGCAATTCAAAACCAACCACGTGATGGGAGAAACACCCTGAGCGATGGTGATTCTTACCGTGTACGTCATTGGCGATGGCGCCACCCACTGTCACAAAGGAAGTACCCGGTGTGACTGGGGGAAACCAGCCCTGAGGAAGGACGATATCGATGATTTCACTTATCAAGACGCCAGCCTCGCACTCCAGGATGCCGGTTTCCGCATCGAAGCGGATGAAGCGATCAAGAGTGCGGGTATGCAGCAACGTTCCGCCCTGATTGAGGCACACATCGCCATAGCTTCGACCGTTTCCGTATGCCAACATTGAACCCTGCGCAGGACTCGGCAAGGGCGCAAGACGATCGCTCAGCTCAGAATGGCTTGCGGGCTCGAGACGCGGCCAACGACCCCATGATGTGGCGCGCTCGGACATACGCTTTAGATTGACAGCAGCACGACCAAACCGAGCAGACCGAGCACTACCAGGCTCAAGCGGTCACGCAAGGCGAAGACTACCGGGTCATCATGCATCAGACCGCGGGTGGTCAGCAGCCAAACTCGGCTGATCCAGTACAGCAGCAGCGGGCAAATCAACCAGAGGGGCTTATTGTGCGTATATAGCAATTGCGATTCGGTGCTGTTGATGTAGAGCGCCATGACGACCACGGTGCAATAGCCAGCAGCCACTCCTAAGGTCATTACCAGCGGCAAATCAGCCGCTGTATAGCCGCGGCCAGTCGCTGTCATGTTTCCGGCTTGGCGTGCCTCATCGAGCTCTGTGTAGCGTTTGACGAAACCGAGACTAAGGAAAATGAAGACGGAAAAAGCCAGCAGCCAGAACGATAACGGAATACTCGTTGCTGCGGAGCCCGCAACAATACGAATTGTATACAAACCCGCCAATGTCATTACATCGACCGACGCGGCCCGTTTGAGGCGCAGCGAGTAAGCCCACGTTAGGAGGTAATATCCCGCCAAAACAGCGGCGAATTTCCAACCGACCACCACCGCGAGCAGGGCTGCGGCGCAGAAAAGTGCGCCTGACGCAAACAGGCCGCTGCGTGCCGACAATAACCCTGCGGCGAATGGGCGGTTGCGCTTACGCGGGTGAAGCCGATCGGCCGACAGGTCAAACAGGTCATTGAGCAAGTAAACACTCGAGGCGCACAATCCGAAGGCGATAAATGCGCCCAGGGCGTGCAAGAAAACATCCGGTACCAGGATCCGATGGGCGAGTATAGCGGGCAAGAATATCAGCGTGTTCTTCACCCATTGGTGCAAGCGGACCGCCTTGAGCCATACCTTTGGTCCGCTTCTTGGGGCCGCAAAGATGCGGCCTAAATTGGCAACGCGACCGGCACGAGCCGCTTGGCGATTTGTGCCGACGACGACTGCCTTGCGCGCCGAACGCCAAACGCATTCGTCAGCACGTTCATTGCCAACATAGTCGAATCCTTTTTCGCCAAAACGCTCAACCAGGGCTGCGCGCTTTGCGTCCCCCGACACGTTGCGCACACCGTCGCTTGCAATAACTTCGTCGAACAGATTGACGCGATCGGCCACTTGTCGCGCGACGAGAGAGTCTGCAGCCGTCGCGAGGACTACGCGCCGCCCGGTTTCGCGTTCGGTTTTCAGCCATGCGAGCAATTCAGAGTTGAGCGGCAACAGCGCCGAATCGAAGGTGGTGCGCACGGCGACTTCGCGCTTCATTCGCGCCTTGCCGGTGCGTAGCCAGAATGGTAGGGCCAGGATGGCGATCGGCGCTTGCCGCGCGAGCCGTAGCAACGATTCATGCAGCGTGTCGACAGGAGTCAGCGTGCCATCCAGATCTACGCACAGCGGAACCGAAGAGTCATTCATGGGTTGAGGCCGACGCGCGCTGGCCGATGGGTCAGCTCTACTGCGGACGCCGCCGCCACTCCGATTATTACCGCGAACCACAAGGTAGCGAGTCTACACAATAACGTGGCGATGATTGCCACTCGCAGCGGCGCTCCCTGTTCGACCAACAGAGCCGTCATGACAATTTCCATGCCGCCGATGCCTGCCGGCAGAATGAAGGCAATGCTTCCGGCGAGAACGGACAGCGCATAAATTCCGACGAACATCGTGACGCTGCCGCTGATATGCAGTGCTTCGCATATGAATTGGAAGCCGACACCTTCGGCAGCCCAGGCGCCAAGACCGAGAACAAAACCTAAAAGCAGTGAACGCGGGCGCAGCAGCTGGCTCGAGGAGCGCAGCAGTCCGGCAAATCCGGCCAATAGTCGCGCTATTCCTGCGCTGAATCGTGCGCTGAATCGTGCGCTGAATCGTGCGCTGAATCGTGCGCTGAATCGCTCGATCATCAGCGGAACCACGCCTTGGCGGGCGCCTACTAAAATAACTGCTAACAGCGTAACGGTCGCGATGAACATAGGGCGATATTTGACGTGGTCAAAAACAATCAGGCTCGCCAGCGCCGTGATAGCGAATAAATCGAGGAGCCGCTCGACGAAGAATGCCGCGAAACTCACCCTGTAGGTTATCCCGTGATCCTGCAAATACAAGGAGCGCATGGCTTCTCCCGCTTTCGCGGGACTCACCGTGAAAGCGAAGCCGCTCAAGTAGTAAAGCAAGTGGCGCCCATGCGTCAGGTCGCGGCCGAGTCGATGCAGGTAGAACTGCCAGCGTTCGAATCGCAGCAGGTAGTTCAACAGCGACAGTGCAAGCACTGCCAGACATCCTCGCCAACCGAGCTGCCGCAGCGCATCCGCGAGTTTCGCAGAGTCGGTCAGCATTGCAATGCAAACATACACTGAGGCTATCAACAACCCGACTGCAATCAAGGCGCGCCGTTTGGTTCGGCTCCATCCCGGTACGATCTGCGACAAATAAAGGTCCTCAAGGTCAAGTTGCGCCAGTATGCATTTAGTCTCTCACATTCGGCGAGTACATTGCCCGCACCAGATCACGTGTTGCTGTCCGGTGAAGTCGTTATCTCTCGAGGAGGACTCAGGGGTTGTGATGCGTGAACCAGTTGTACATAAAGGCGCCGTAACCGGGTGTGGGATGGTGGTTACCGTCGGCGAGGCTGAAGTCGCCGCCATTTAAATCCGTCCAGCCATTGCTCGGGGTATATGCATATGCCACCAGGCTTATGCCGTTCGTATCGCAAAAGGACGTCAGTGCGGACATCCAAGGGGAACCCGATACCCCGGTGCCGTAATGTTCTCCCGTTTCGGTGATGACCACGGGCACGCCAGGCGTTGTCTTTAATGCCGCGACGGCAGACCAATGAGAATTATTTGGCCAGCCAGGGCCACCGAGCATTGCTAACGAGAGATTGAACGTGGCTCCGGTTCCCTTGCCGGAACTGCTGTACTGGGGAACAGGATTGGACGGCAGCAGAAGATTGCTGTACGCGCCCCCTACGGGCGAACCACCCGAGCTGTGGGAAAGGAATTGGGCTGGGTTCCCACCCGCCACGCCCGGCGTTCCACCGGTGTAGGGATTGATCTGTACGGCGGTGACAGTGCTTCCGTTGACGCCGGTAACTTTCAGCTGCGCCTGCCAGTACACGGAATTCGCAGCTGCGCCGCTCTCCGGCATCGGCAGCAGGATGGTATCGCCCATCGCATAACCACTCCCACCGCTCACAACCGTCGCATTACTGACGTAACTGTATACAGGATAGGGATGCCAGCAAGCTCCGATTTGTGGTTGCCATCCCGAGCCGCTGTAACCTGCGGGCGCGGTGGAATCCGAGGGGGCATGAGTGGCCCAGCCCGACAAGTCTTGGTCATACTGCTGACCGCTCAAAAGACACACGTTCCATGCCCCGGCAGCACGAATCGCAGCCAGCATCTGCGCATGCCCGGCAACATACCACCCGTAACTGCCGGTTACCTGCGTAGTCGCCCCCGAAATACTTCCCGTAATTAAATTGCCGCGGGAGACGCTCGGAGCGCCTCCCGCATAACCTGCGTGGGTAAAAAGATGGATGAACTGGGTGCCGCTTGCGGGAAGGTTAAGTGTAGTATTTCTGAAGTAGCAAAGTATGACCCCCACCGCAGTTCCATCTACCATGGCGTTTTCGCCGGGAATGAAGTTTCCCAGCGGCGTAGTACACTGGTAGGGATAAACAGGCCGGGCGGGGACGTCGCGAAAAGCGCCGTAGCCGTTTGTTACATAGCTTTGAGCTACCAAGCCACCATTCATCAGCAGCGACCAGCCGTTTCGAGTATTTCCATCCATCTCGGGTTCGTTGAATAACTCGAAGATCACCGAGCGGTCGTCCACAGTGCCGCCATTTCTCTTCAGCGCAGTGCCATTCGGATAGCCGTATGTCGCGGCGATCGACTGCCAACAGCTGATGCTGTTGTCCTGATTTGCCATGAAATCCTGTCCGCCTGGAGCCGATCTTCCTGGATTTGTGCCAGCCAGCGTCAGAATGACACAGCAGCCAATACCATTGAGTGCGGCAATTTGACGTGTTATCTGGTGTTGGTAGGAGTTCGATGCCGAATTGGGGTCCGGGTTGATCCAACCCGTAACTCCGTCGCCATTTACAGCAGTGGAGAAGCATTTGTACCCGAGCCAACACGCTTCACTGATGCCGATACGGATTGTATTCATGTGCCATTTCTTAAGAAACCCAAGATTTGGCCCATTGGGCGCATCGTTCGGCCCATCATTTCCTCCTCCGCCACTTGCATCGGCGTTGCCTCTAATCATCGAAAACGCGTGCGCCTGAATATTGCTTCCTCGCAACTGGATCGGCACGCCGGCGCCGTTGACCAGCAAATTCTCTCTAACCGCAATCGTGCCGTCATAGCCCGGTTGCTTGTATCCGTCGGTTCCACCTCCGCGCTGCAATCCGCTGACAAGACGAGACGTCGCCAATCCGAAAAGAGCCGTGCCGCCAAATACTACGCAACGCCGCCCGGTATTTACGGCACGATTTCTCTTCGTCATTTTAAACTCGCAAGTTTGCAGTGAGCGAAACCGAGTACACCTATTCAGGTATCGGATCCATTCGTAAATTTTTTTGTCTTCGCTCCTGCCGCGCATCCCAGCAGCTACAGAGAAAACCTGCAGCAACCGCGATCAGAAGAAAGTCAAACGGAATCCTGAAACGAATCCGAGTAAAGTAAATTGCGCTAATCAACGCATTCGCAAAATACAGGACGTAGATCAACGCTTCTGTCCTGCCGAGAGGAAAACGTCGAAACAGCGCCGCCCGCACGATCGCAATCATCAAGAGCGGGTAGTAGGTCGTGAAAAGCAACAAGTCGCTCCAGGGACTCGCTGCATTTTTCGTGGCAAGCTCATTTCTAAAATTGAAATAATTTATGACTTTGCGCACGTAAAGTTGGATAGCGGTCCATGGATTCTCGGAAATCCAATCCATCGCGCACTTTCCCAGAGCGCCATCCAGCTGGTTGATGCCCATATCGGGTCGCACCCGCTTGCAAAGGGAAGTCACATCCACCGACGCGACGCTGCCGTTTGGCGTGGTGGCTGGTGAATTGCCAATAAACAGATTCCAACCGCCATTTGCCGAGATTGGAATCATTGCGTGAAATTCCAGATAATTACGCATGGTCCACGGCGTGACGACCAACGCGGCGGCGCCAGCCAATACGATTGCTTTGCGCATCCTGTCGCCGCGGCGTAAGTCGCGCCTGAATAAAACATAGGCGGCGAGCACCGGTAGCAGCAAAACAAAATAGGGAATCGCGAGAATGAGAACGCCAAAGACCAAACCCGCAATTGCCGCCTGTCGCACAGATAGTTGCTCTCCGGATATCAACATTATCGTTACTGTCAGTAGCAAGCAGCCGAGTACCTGTGGGTAAAGCAGGCTCGCCGCGTAGATTAGCAAGGGATACCCTAGAATTAGGAATGGCGTAAGGGAGCCGCCATTTGGGTGCAATCGCCTGGCAACGATGCCGAGCGCAAGCGCCGCCAACATCAGGAATAAGACATTCTCGACTTTCGCTGTAGCCGGTCGTTGGACAATCGCGTAGGCGGCGGCAATAAAGCCCGGATATCCAGGTGGGCGGTACGCAGTCGGACTTCCGTCTGCGAACGCGAAAGTATGGTTGTGAAGTAACGAGCGCGCCAATTGGTCATAGTCGCTTTCATCTGAATATCGAAGCGAGTCTCCGGAGCGCAGGCTTACGCCGAGCGCGCATGCAAAAAGTATTGCGAGTCCGATGTGGCGATACCTAACGGAGTTCTGGGCCATCATGATTAATTTTCAGGCGGCGGCTTGCCGGCTCGCCTTAAATGCGAAGTCCCACGCTCAGCCATGACGAGATAGCTGTTGCTGCAACGCGACATGTTCAATCGCGTGTCGAGCGAGAATATCAAGAAATCATCCGATTCGCCGCTTGAACTGAGCCATAATGGCGTCCGACTCTCATGGCAATCTGGGGTAAGCGTCGAGTCCCGACCCGTACCTCGAACCACCGGATATGCAGGGTTCATCGGCCTAATTCCATGATTCGAAAGTTTCCTTCAAGATTGATATTTGCGCTTTTGTGTTGTGCGGCGAGTGCATGCCCGCTCACCGCGAGTGCAGCCGCGTCCAGTGCTCCGTCCTCAGCCCCGCCCCCACCTTCTGCTGCCACTGCCGCCGTACCCGAGAATCGACGCCTGGTCGAACTGGGTCCAGGCGATCAAGTCAGCCTCGAGGTTTACGGCCAACCCGATATGAATAGCACACTTTATGTCGGTAACGACGGGACTATCAGCGTGCCGCTCGCCGGCCCGGTGCAGGTATCCGGCCTGACGCCGGTCATCGCGGCCAAGCGCGTAGAGAGTGCGCTAATCCACGGAAAATTTCTCGTCGCCCCGCATGTAACTATCGCGCTTTTGGTGGGCAAGAGCCAGCGTGTCTCAGTACTCGGCGAGGTGCGAACGCCCGGGCGCTATACAATCGACCCGAACACCAGCATCTTCGATTTATTAGCGCAGGCGGGAGGCACGACGCAAGAGGGCGCCGACGTAGTCTATATCTTGAGAACCGACGCTGACGGCAAGGTCAACCGCTACGAGGTTGATCTAAAAGCGCTCGGCGATCGAAGTGCAACTGGAGCGGCACAAACGCTGGAAAGCGGCGATGAAATCATGGTGCCGCGTGCGGAGCAATTCTATATTTACGGCGAAGTCACCAACCCGAATAAGTACCGCATAGAACGTGGCATGACCGTGGTCGAAGCGATCGCACGCGCGGGCGGGGTGACGCCACGGGGAAGCGAACGGCGCGTTGATATCAAGCGCATGGGTAAGGATGGCAACTACATCATGCGGCACGCCAAAGCCAGTGATTTGGTTGAGCCAAACGACGTGATTCGCGTGAAGGAAAGCATATTTTGAACGATATGAGGCAACTGATCCGCTCCCCGAGCGCCAACCTGTCACTAAGCGGCGGGTCGGTAGAGGACATAGGGCTGGTGTCATCGCACGAGCCGCATCCGGGTATATCCGCTGCGCAAGTTATTTCAATTCTGCGTTTCTACTGGAAATTCGCTCTACTAATTGCCGCTGCAGTTGTGCTGCTCTCAACGATCGTAATAAAGTTTTTGCCCAAGACCTTCAATGCCACCGCGACCCTGATCGTTGACCGAGGGAAAGTAGATCCGCTTGCGGCCGTCGCCAATCTTTCAAATGCTGAAATGACGGGTCATTTCGCGACACAGTTGGAGCTTATCGAAAGCCCCATCATCCTGCTGCAGGTTGTGGATAGGATAAAGCTTTCTGCCGATAAGGAGTTCGCCGGGGGCTTCAATGGTAGCGATAAGAGCGCTTTGCGCGAATACACCGAAAGGAATCTCGCCGAGGCACTGAAGGTGGAATCGGGCCGCGGTGGAGAATTGGTATACATAACGGCCGCGGCAAGAGATCCGGTGAAGGCGGCCGAAATTGCAAACGCCGTTGCGGACACGTATATGGAGGAGGAAGAAAACCGCCAGACCGTACCCGCCGGCGATCGGGCACGCCGCTACACAGAAGACTTGGCCCAGCTGCGAGCAAAAGTAGCGGCCGCGCAAGACAAATTGACCGCCTTCCAACAACAGAAGGGCATCACCGACCTCAACACCGGCCGCGAAGCTACCGACACTGAATCACAGGGACTGAAAAGCCTGGAGGAGCATTTGTTGGAAGCACAGAACCAGCGCCGTGCACTGGAAGCTCGAAGTGCAGGCCAGCAGTCGGTAGCCGACGAAGCTCAATCATCACTTGTGATCCAGCGTCTTAAAACTCAAGTGTCGGAACTGCAGGCCAAAGCGGCCCAGCTGAGTGCTACGTATGGGCCGAAACACCCGAAAGTGATCGAGGTCCGCAGTCAGCTGGGGCTTGCGACGCGGCAGCTCAATGACGAAATTCAAGTATTGTCGGCGAACAATGCGACACAATTGCAGCGCGCTCGGGAACTAGAAAACAAATACACGCAGGCCGTTGCAGAGCAACGCGCCAAAGTGATGAATTTGCGCGAACATCAGGGGGAGGGCGCAAAACTAGTGCTGGAAGTCGAATCGGCTCAATCTGTCTACAAGCGTGCGCTGGACGGCTACGACCATTTTCTATTCGCCTCCGCGGACAAGAGCAGTGAAGTCAGCCTGGTGAGCCGTGCAACACCGCCTGTGAAGTACACAAACCCCAACAAGCCGAAGCTGATGCTGATGGCCATGTTCTTGGGGCTTGCTCTCGGCGTTGTGTTGCCTTTGCTTTATGAAATGCTGTTCGATCGCCGGCTGCGCTGCCGGGATGATCTCGAGCGCTCCCTTGGGATTCCTGTATTGGCGCAGTTCGAATCATTCATCACCGTCTCGAGTTCGAAATGAGCGTAGATTCCGAGGTCGAGGGCCTCGCCGGCCCATTCGACGAAGAGTTGATCGACGCGCTGATCGACGACTACCGCCTTACTCAAGATCAGGTGGCGCTCATCAGGGAGTTCATGAGCCTGCGAGGTTTGCGGGCCGTCGAGGCGGCGCTGCACCTAAACCTGATCACAGCCGACCAGGCGGTTAAAATTCTCGAGAGGTCACAAAGCAGCGTCGCACAAACAGGCGTGGTCGAGACGGCACTTTTACGCCAGTCCATTGGACGAGTGGTGACGGTGCCCCCGACGGTATACGTCAAACCGAGTAACGAGCTCCTGATGGCGCACACTCAGGATCATCCGCATTGCGAGCGCCTCCGGGCTTTGCGGACGGAATTATCGTTGCTGCTTGGCAATGGAGGCCGCCAGGCCAGTGTCGTTGCCGTTCTTAGTCCCGGCCCGAGCGAAGGTCGATCGCAGTTAGCCGCTGAGCTGGCCATCGCTTTTGCCCAATTGGGCCGGCGAACTCTGTTAGTGGAAGCGGATTTGCGCCAACCGCGTCAACATCTTTTATTTCGCACCGGGCACGCTCGGGGCATTGCACAGTATCTGACGATTGGCAAGCTGCCGCAGTTCCTTAGAGTCGAGAGTTTACCGCAGTTGTCGCTGCTAACTTCCGGGCCGGTGCCGCCCAACCCGCTGGAACTACTCTCGGATGGTCGATTCGAACGGCTGCTTTCGGACTGGCGTCGAATCTTTGATGTTGTCGTGATAGATACTCCGGCAGTGACGCAGTTTGCCGATGGCCTGGCAATCGCATCCTTTGCACAACAAGTATTGCTATTAAGCCGCGCCAACGTCACTAGTCACAAAGACATGAAGGATACGCTGCGCCGCCTTACCAGCACTAATGCACGAATCCTCGGAGCGGTCATCAACCATTTCTGAGGGACAGGTGCGTCCTCTCAACCTCGAGCGCTTACCTTTAAGCGCTCCAAATTGCTCATTTCTGCCGTCGGCTCAAATCTAAGATCGCACGCCGCCTCACGGCACGGCATTTCAAGTCTCTCGTAACCCCAGCAACCACCACACATTTGTGACGTGCGCCCCATTTTTTTGGGCTGCCGACCCGACGGGTGTCACGGATTGCAGACACATTGTCAGCGTGTGGTGTCGTGCTTAGGATGGTTCGCATTGGGCACTTAACTTAATTACCCCACACGCCCGGCCCCTTAATCCGAACTACGCGAGTGACTATGTTAGAAATTGCACAGGTTGGTAATGTCGCGCCAGCATAGGCCCGTCAATAAGACGCGGCGCAAAATCATCGTGGCCGGCCCAGCGCTTGGCGTTTTGACCGCCTGCGGAGGCGGAGTCGTTAAGACTATCGGGATGGGTGGCGCGCCTGCGGGCACAGTGGCTCAGACGCCGGCGATTACTCCTCCCGGCGGAACTTATACTAGCGCACAGGCGGTTTCCCTCTCGACCCAGACTTCCGGGGCGACGATCTACTACAGCACCGACGGTACAATTCCGACGACGTCGAGCGCCGTGTATGCATCACCGATTTCAGTATCAGCATCGAAAACTGTACAAGCGATCTCGGCGGCAGACGGGCTGCAAAAAAGCGCCGTGGCGAGCGCCAAATTTACTATTGAACAGCCGATTACTTCGACGACCGGTTACGACGGTTTAATTAGCGTCAGCGGGGCTACGTTGATTAATGGTGCGAATTCGCCGGTCCAGTTGCGGGGCGCCAATATCCAGGCGTATGCCCTGGGCACGTTCGCCGGGCCGGATGCCAGCGGAGGCACCTCGAACGGCAACGATCAGGCACACGGCCCCAATACTGCAGCCCTCGCCAATTGGAAAATGAACGCCATTCGCATCGGCATCAACGAAGCGTGTTGGCTTGGTTACGAGTGCTATACCACCCAGGTCAATGGGGACGGATCCACCGGTTGGTTAAATCCTGATCCGTATAGCGGCGCTAGCTCGTACGCGGCACAGATCACGGCCCAGATTGAGGCGCTTAATGCCATCGGCTGCTATGTGATTCTGACCCTGGCCTTCAGCAACCCTGGAAGATCCGCGCCTTTAGGGCAGGACTATATGGCGAATCAGGACAACAGTATCAACTGTTGGCAGTCGATCGCCGCGACTTACGGCTATCCGAATGGCACGGCGCTCAAGAGAAATGGCGGGACCGTAGACGATCGCTCGGTTATCTTCGAGCTGTACAACGAGCCGGCCATGTATGGCGATGACGCCGGAAATTGGGATCTGCTGATGAATGGTGGCCTATACAACGGCGCCTATTTCGGCAACTATTACGGTGTATTTGGACTTCCCTATACAAACATCTTTCCATTCCCCTGCGATACGCCGGTCGGTACTGGTTTTGTCCCCGGAGAGGCTGTTGCAGTCAACGGAAGTACGGTTGGTCAAGTCCTTTGTTACTACCGAAATACGACCAGTGGACTTCCCTCGAGTGGAACCCAGTTTGTCCATATATTCAACAATGGGAGCACCAACGCTCCGAATGTTGCCGCTGGGAATACCATTACCGGCAGCAAGTCGGGTACAACGGCAACAATTACCGGACCCTACGGCTGGTACGTCGCGGGGCATGCGCAGATGCTGGCTGGGATTCGTGCCGCCGGGGCATGGAACGTGTGTCTTTTGAGCGGTGATCAGTACAACCAAGACTTGTCGGGCTGGGCCACTTATGCCCCCTCGGATTCCACCGCGCCCGCAGGTTACAGCGGCTCGGGATGGAAGCCGCAAATCGGGGCCTGCTGGCATCCGTATCCTGCCTCTAGTTACGTCAGTAATGCGACGGTTGCGAGCGCTGGGAGCGGTTATGCGGTGGGCGATACCATCCTGCTGCCGATGCCGGAAAGCGGCGCGGCTGCGAATTCGGTGTACTGGCAGGCGCAGCTGCAAGTTACCGGCGTCAACGGAAGCGCTGTCACCGCGGTACAGATCAATCCCTATACCGGTGGAACGCCGGGCGTGGCGGGCGGAGGCCCAGCCCAATACCTTTCCCACAGCTCGGGTGGTTCGCCCGTAGGGGGCGCGTACAGCAATCTGCTGTTGCCATCCAATGCCGTTCCCCAGTACAGCAGTTCCGGCCAGGGAACCGGAGCCACGTTCAATCTCTCGTTTCCTCCTCTCGGCGGCACCGGCTGGCCGGATCAATCTCGTTGGTCCGCGGTCGCGGCATTGAAGACAACGCGTGGTGTGCCCGTGGTCATCACCGAGACGGGAGAACATTACGGCACTGGGGTATCGGGTTCCCCGTGGATGTCCGCACTGACGTCCTTTTGCGATACGAACGGCATAAGCCTTGTGGCTTATGCATATACCCCGAGCAATGGCTGGACGGATTTAAATGGCGGCGACTTCAGCCTCGTCGACGGTAATCACAATCCCACGCCGGGCTACGGCGCCTTTATGTATAACTGGTTCACAACTCACAGTTGAGACGCTGGCCTGTATCAGGTCGTAGATTTGTCAACCGGCCGAGCTGTGGAACTCCGGCAACTGCGCAACGGCATCCTTCACAAGCTCCTGGATGTCGCAGAAACGAAAATGCCGGGCGAGAACTTGGTTGGCGTGATCTTGCCATTGTCCGCGGGTACGGATTTCCAGGAATCGCCGCAAGGCCGATTTTAATTCGCCGGGGTTGAACGGCAGAAAATCGATTTCAGGTTTCAATTCTGTCCCGCGAACACCGAACATGGTGGAAATTACCGGCAAACGCGCTACCAAATATTCAAATAATTTAATATTTGAACCTGAGCCGCGGGTGATTGGATTCAAGCCCGCATCGGCGGCTGCGAAGTAGGGTACGACTTCCGGTACCGGACCCGTCACGATTAACGCACCGTCGCGCATGGGCGCGGGAGTCATCGAGCCCAGCGCTAGAAAGTACAGATGGTTGTCAGCCAGAAAATGGGCTTCGGCGCGGCAAAAAGCTTTCAGTTCCTCCAGGGCCTCTACATTTGGACCGTAGCGGCTGCCGCTAAACACAAGCAGCCAATCTTGGGCAGTTAATCCCAACTCAGCGCGCACGCGTTCGCGCACACCTGGTGCGGCGATATAAGTGCGAGAGTCCACGCCGCAACGAATATAGGGCAGCTTGAGCCGGCCCCCAGGATCATTCGCGCGGAAAAAGTCGCGGTCCTCCTGCGCACAAACGAAGATATCCCGGTAGCGGCGTGGTGCGGCTTGTTCGATGAATCGCATCCATCCGGCGAATAAACGCTCCAGCGCGCCCCCTTGTTGGAACAGGCGGAATTCCAGTTCATGGCTGATCATGAACCACGGTTTGTCCGACCAGGGACCCGGCACCGGCGGACAGAACGGGAAATCGGAAACAATAATATCAGCCTGTTCCAGTGCCACTTTTAGCCGCCGCGGAATCAGGCCGCGACGGAGCAGTTCGAATTGCCAGATGCGCGGCACACCAAGACGGCGGAATAGCGTTTGCAACAAGCCGAAACCTGCGCCCAGATTGATTTCCTCCTCCAAACCCGGCTCTATCTGCCTGCGCAGGATCGAGTTGCTGAAACCCTTCGAGTAATCTTCGCGCCTGCCGGCCAGGCAGTACACCAGCACCTGATGCCCCATGCGCGCCAGGGCGCGTGCGATCGTCGTCGAGTGGACATTTCCACCGGTGCTGGGCGGGAAAATTCGATAGCCGCAGAGCATCACGATTCTCTTGCTCACTGAACGGCTTCGCGCGCGGGTTCTTGCGGACCGGCACGCGCTATTTCGCGCAAGGAGAGCGCAATGAATCCCATGACGTTGAAGGCCTCGCCCGCCAGCACGCCCACCAGCGCACCCACCACGCCGAATAGCCGCATGCACGCATAACAAGTTACCAATGAGAAGATTGCGGTTGCCAGTGTGAGCCACGCCATGATGCGGTACTGCCCGCAGGCAGCAGGCAGGAACAGCATCTGGTCGCGCACGGCCATAAACAGGAACACCACAGACCAGAGCAGGAGAAGCGTATCGCGGTGCTCGAATTGGCCTTTGGTGACGTGCGCGAAAATCCAATCCCGGAAAAACCACATGACAATCACATAAAGGGCTCCCAGTCCAGCGATGCCTGCCGCGAGCCATGAGAGGCGTTTAAACACATCGCGTACCGGTTGATGCCGCAGCCATCGCGACACCGTCGGAAATGTCATCGAGCCGAGTCCGGAGGACACAAGATTGACCGGCATCAGGAGCAAGCGCGTCGCGGAGATCGTCGCCACCGCAGAAACTCCCAGTGTGCCGGCAACGATGTAAATGAAACCTTGCGAAAACGTCCAATGGATGGCTGCGCCAATGACCGCCCACGTTCCCAACGGGGCCATTTCCGCGAAAACTCGCGGGGCGCCGTGGATATCCCACCCCTCGTGTCGCCAGACCATGTGCGATAGCAGCCAGCCCCCGACGGCGGCCGCAAGGCCCAGGGTAAGAGCCGCGATCATGGCCGGTGCCGCGGTGCGCGTCGCCAGGTAGGCCCCCGCGCACAGCACAATGATATAGAAGATATCCACCTTGAGGGCCTGCAGCGGTATCCGGTAGGCGAGCAGCACCATGCGAAAGTACTCTCGGTACAGAGTGGACAGCGCGGCGAAGATCGCGGCGAAAACGAGGGGCACCATGGAGCTCTCGACCACATTGAAGTACCACAGGCCCAGCAGCAGGACTACGGCGGCGGCGGTGACAAACAAAAGACGACGCCGTTGTTCCCGGTATGCGCCGCCGACAAATTCACGGCGCGCCGCGCGATCAGCCACTGCGAGGCAACGGACCAGAGACGGCTGGATAAAAGCCAACTGCAATCCGGCGAGCAGCTGCACGGCGGTTATGATGAGAACGTAGTAGGCATACTGAGCGTGCGGTGTTAGTCGAATCAGCATCAACCCGACTATGAAGTTCCCCGCCGACAGCACCGCCTGACTGAGCACCGCGCTGCTGATCATTTGCAGAAAATCTCGGCTCGGCCGCGCAGACATTATGGCGTCGCCCTGGAAAATATTCTGCGATGCGTATTGCAGCGGTTCAGTTTGGCGTGGTGGGTCTTACCGCCCCTTGATGGCGTGGAATTCACCGATGCACACAACTGGATGAGGGTGCCATCGACGCTAAAATTGACGTCGAGGCATCAAAATGAGTACTCATCCAGACTCCAAGGACCGGTTAAGCACGGTATCGTAGCGTTTCGCAGAATAGCCGGCCACTCCGCCCACGAGTGTACAATGAATTGAGCGGTGCGCGGGATACGCTTACAAGGGCGCATTGGCGTGCCTACAATGTCGCTCACGAGGGGCAGCATTGAGCTGATGAAACGATGACAGCTTTCGTTGGATGGTTGATTTTAATCCTGGGTTTTTGCGCATTCAGCATGGCGCTTTTATGGCCCGCGTTTAGGCTGATGCGCCGTTCTCATCCCAACTTCGCGGGATTGCGGTGGGCCTATGCCGCAGCCACTGTGGGATGCAGTATCGCACTTTGGTACCTTATCCCATTGGCCGTCCATCAGCTCTTTGGCCGCGGAGCACATTGATCGGTATATTACGATGCCGCCGCACCCGGCCGAGGTTGACGCCTTATTCTATCAGCAAGACGCAAGGCAAGCGCAACGACGGTAAGCGTCGGGTTGGCATGACCCGCGGTGGGAAACACAGAACTGCCCGCGACATATAAGTTCTCCATACCATGTACAACACAGTTCCTGTCGACGACGCCCTGGCGCGGATCATCCGCCATACGGGTCGTGCCGATGTAATGATAAGTCTCCTTGAGTGCGTCGGTCACCGGAATGCGGTCGTCCTGCAGCCAGGGTTCAATTCGGCAGCGGCCAATGCCGAGGCGGGCGAATTCTGCGGCGATGTAACCGATAAATCTTGCCGCTGTGCGGCGCTCCAGTTCGCCCAGTTGCCAATTTGCTGTGACGCGACGCAAGCCCAATGCATCGCGATCCTGCGCGAGGGAGATGCGACTTTCCGGATTGGGTGCTTGCTCCAGATCAAGCAAAACAATTGCTGATCGCGAAGGGATTCCCGCGGAGCCCTCCAAAACCAAGGAGCGACCTGAGGACAGGCGATGCTTTAGTCCGTTGGCAAACGCGCCGAAGTCCCCGGCAATGAGTCCGACCTTTTCGCCCATATCCGGCGCCCATCGTCCGGTCAGTAGCGCGCGCCATATGTCCTGTGCAGCGGTCACGCCCGACTCGGGGTCGCCTTGATATTGAAGAACCGCGCTGCAATTGAGCAAGCGCTCTTTCTCCATCATCTGCGGCGTCAGACTGAGGCCAATTTCGATTTCAAGGTCATCCGCGCCGCGCAGTATGTTGAACTGCTCTTGAACACGCGACATCCGTTCAGCGCTGACGATTAGGCCGGCGGGACCACGCGGATGTTGCATGAAGTAACGCCCCACCAGGTCATTTTCATTGCCGAAACCGCCGGAGTTTTGTTCCGCGGCCAATAACAGCAGGCGTGCGTTTTCAATGCCGCCGCAACAAAGAACGAAAGTCTTGGCTGAAATCGTGGCGGAAACCCCGTTCTGGGACTTTACTGTCACGCTTCGCACGCGGCTTCGATCTGCCTCGGTCGAAAATGCCGTGAAATTCGCATGCAGGATCGCACGAATGTTGCTCGATTCCCGCAATATCGGGCCGTAGGCATTGGCCCACTTCCAAACCGGGGCATCCTTCATGGCCGGGGTGAAGTGCCAGAGAAAGGGTCTGAGCCACTCGGTATTGAGCGGCGGGAGAGCGACGTTCAGGTACGACAGTGTGCCTGCGTCGGAGCGCCACTCCGACGAGAAGCCAGCGATCTTATAGGCTCGGGCGTAGTAGGGGTCTAGTTCGGCCCGATCGATAGGCCAACCGCTGTGAGGAATCCAATCGCGCCGACGAAAATCCACGTCATCGAGCTGTGCGCACCGGCCTCCCCAGTGATTGGTCGTTCCTCCAAAAAAACGTAGGCGGCCGCCATCCAAGGAGACCGGAACTCCGATATTGTCACCCCGGTACAACTCTTGAGACTCTTGGTACTCGTACTGCTGGCCTCCGCCTTCCACCAAGCAGACCTGCAGCGAGCTTCCGGCCAATTCTTTTGCGATAGTAATGCCCGCCGCGCCGGCTCCAATCAAGCAGATGTCCGCTGTGACGGTGGTGTCACGCTGGAACTCGCGCAAGTCCTCGATCACTCGCCTGCACCGTCCAACAGATGCAACACGGCGCAAATGCGGGCTTCAGTGCGCGCCAGCACCCAACCCTGCACCACCACGACGTCATGTTCGAACCAATCCCTTGCGATGTTCTCGATGAGGCTGAATCTAACCGGGGCTCTCTCGTCTCGACACAGCAGCCGTGATAGGCGCTCGCGATTCCGCTCCCTGGGATGCGAGACAAGATATTCCGCGCCGATCCGGCGCAGCGCTGCGCCATCCGCCAGAAAATCTGCAGCAAAGTGCCGCAGCCAATCTTCCGGATTTGCCTCTCCGGACCATGGTTCGCCCAGGACAATTGCAGGCGCGAATGAGAGCGCGCCGCATAGGCCAGCGAAAGCGCGCAACCATTCGCGGCGGCTTAGTGCACCCGCAGCCCCTTTGCCGCCGGGCTGCCAAACAGGCTCGACTCGGCTCAATGCATATCCTTTCACTTAGCGCGTGCTCCGGGCGGCTGCAAGCGCCGCAGAAGTGCAGCACGCAGTGCGTATCCCGTTCAACTGCTAATATACCTGGCTGGAATCCGCAGCAGTTATGAGTATGCCTGAATCAATGGCTTGCGGTGACGCTACAGACCACCGCTCGGGCGATACACCCGTGCCCGACAGGCGACGCATTCTGGTGCTCGGCGCTGCCGGTTACATCGGCCAGCGCGTAGTGCAAATGCTGGCCGCCAGCGACTGGGCACTTCCGGTTGCGGTAAGCCACCGCACCCCGCTGAATGCAGCAATTCCGGTAGAAACAGTGCGACTGGACGCCAGGCAGCCAGCCGCGTTGGAAGAGGCGGTGCGAAACGTAGCCGGCGTCGTCAACTGCATAACCGGTGATTCGGAAACTATCATCGCCAGCGCGCGAGCGCTGTTCCTCGCCTGTTCTCGCGTCATGCCGGCGCTGCGCATTGTCCACCTGAGCACGATGATGGTGTACGGCACTGCGACCGGCACCGTCGATGAGACTGCCGCACTCATTGGCGATTGGGACGAATACTCAGCGGCCAAGACCAAAGTGGAGCAAATGGCCCATGACTGTCGGTCGGTTGTTCATCTGCGCCCCGGCATCGTATACGGTCCTCGCAGCCCGATTTGGAGCGGCCGGATCGGGCGCTGGCTTCGTCAGCACCGATTGGGAGACCTGGGAACGGCAGGAGTTGGATACTGCAACCTCGTGCATGTCGATGATGTTGTTGAGGCGGTCCGTCAAGCACTACGTCTCCCCGGTATCGATGGCGAGGCGTTCAATCTTTCCTTGCCCTCTCCGCCTACCTGGAATGAGTATTTTCGCCGCTACGCTGCGGCGCTCGGTACCACTGTCGCTCCGATCTCGCGTACCCGGCTCACGATGGAGCGATATGTCCTTGCACCACCTTTGAAAGCTGCCGAGATACTGTCGACGATGTTGCCCTTTGACTGGCGACCGCCCGACCCGATTCGACCTTGGTTGTTGCGCTTATGCGCCCACCCGCTGCGCATGGACGTGCGCAAGGCAGAGCGCGTGCTAGGAATTGCGTGGACCCCTCTCGATAAGGGTCTGCGCGAATCTGCTGTGTGGCTGCTGGCCCGCGAAAAGGCCGAAGATACATGATCGTTTTGCTGGACGAACTTGACGCCCGGGCAACGCTTGACGCCACCATCTGCATCATCGGCGCGGGAGCGGCGGGTATCACTCTGGCATGTGAACTTGATGGCAGCGGGTTTAATGTGTTGTTGCTGGAGGCAGGGGGAACGCGACTCGATGTTGCCGCTTCCGACGAGCTGTACCGCGGCACGGCGGCCGCGCCGCATCCGAATCCGTCCGAATATCGGCGAGTCGTTTTCGGCGGCACCACTGGCACGTGGGGTGGCCGTTGCGTCCCCTTTGACCCCATCGATTTCGAGAAGCGGGACTACGTTGCCGGTAGTGGCTGGCCGATTTCGTATAGCGATATTGCGCGTTACTATCCGCGCGCCATGAAGTACTGCGACGCAGGCGAATTTGATTTCAGCGTCGGGAACTCCTTGAAACATGGGTCGAGCAACGCGCTCAGGTCGGGAGCGCCACTCCCAACCATACCTGGCCTGGACGATGAAAGCGTCGTGTTGGCCGACAGGATCGAACGCTACAGCCTGCCTACCGACTTCGGCAAGCGCTATCGTGCTCAAGTCGCGCGATCGCCAAATGTCACCGCATTGCTGAACGCACGCTGCGTAGCCTTGCATTCCAGCCGCGGCGAAGAGCGTGTTGAATCGGTCACTATTGTCAATCGCGCTGGCAATCGTCGCAGGGTAAAGTCCAAGGTGTTCATTCTTGCGGTTGGCGGGATCGAGGCGGTGCGCCTCTTGATGCAATCGGACGCCGACGGTCCGGGACTGGGAAATCATTCCGACCATCTAGGTCGCTACTATGCGTGCCATTTCGAGAATACGCTGGGCCGCCTGGTTGTGGAACGCGGCGAGCCGGCATTCGACTTTGAAAAGACCTACGATGGCGTTTATTGCCGGCGTAAGTTGCAGTTCTCTGCAGAAGCGCAGCGACGCCATCGCCTGTTGAATTCAGCGTTTCGGCTGCATTTCCCGTCTTACTCCGACGCATCGCATGGTAGCCCTGTACTTTCCGCAATCTATCTCGCTAAATCAACATTGATACGCGAACATCGCGCGATACTGCAACACGGCAGCGAGGCAGCGGTGCAGTCTCCTGTCTCTGAGCACCTGCGGAATGTAGCCCGCGGCTTACCCACGGTGGGACACTTTGCGTTCCAGTGGTTGTTTCAGCGCCAGCTCGCCACGCGCAAATTGCCGTACACACTGGTCAAGAACCGCGACGGGAGTTATCCACTGGAATTCAATTCCGAGCAGACGCCCCAGGCGTCGAGCCGGATTACCTTGACCGATGAGTTGGACCGCGACGGACTCAAGCGCGTGAATGTGGACTGGCGTGTAAGCGAAGAGGATGCACAATCCGCGCAGCGAGCATTTCTGCTGTTGCGCGATGTTTTGCATCAGCATTCCTGGTGCAGGCTTCAGATCGACGAAGCGGGACTGTTGTCTACCATTCGCCGATCCGTGCCCCTGGGCGGCCACCACATGGGCACCGCTCGCATGGCGACAACGCCCCGCGATGGCGTGGTCAACCGCAATAGTGCCGTCTTCGAAATGCCGAATCTATTCATTGCAAGCTCGGCTGTATTCTGCACCAACAGTCACGCCAATCCGACACTAACTATTGTGGCGTTCGCGCTGAGACTCGCCGAACATTTGAAGGCTACGCTGCACACGGCCGCGTCCGTGGATAAGATCGAGAGTCTCCCCGGCTAATTCACACCTTTACGCAGTACGGGTACCCACGCGCGGTTTAGTGCCGTGTTGAAACCTTGCTGATTGTTCAGGGGTCGGTCTGTTTCTGGCAAGCTGAAGGAGTTCGTCGCGATCCATGCGGTTGCGCGCCAAACAGAGTGTTGCCAAGGTAAACATGATGAAGTCGGTTTGCAGAAAAAACCAGTGAGATTCTGACAAGTTGGTTAATAACTGTTGCAATAGCATCGCAAGGTATAAGCCAGCTTGCGAGTAATTGGTCTTCAGTAAATTGAGGCACTGTCGGATGAAAGTCCAAAGATAGCCAATCAAGAGCAGCAATCCCAAGTATCCAAGATCGTTGATGATCTCCAGATACCCGCTGTGGCATTCGCCGGGGTAGAAGAACATTCTGTAAATGAATGCGAAGGAGGGCGAACTAGGTCGAGGACCCGTCCAATACGCTCCATATCCGGAGCCTAGAATCGGATTCTGCCGTATGTGTTCCTGAAGTATTGCCCAGATCTGTGCGCGGTTGGAAAACGTCCTGTCCTTGCCTGTCAGGTCTGTGATTGGTGTCAGCAGCGCATCCAGCCCCGGCACGACGTTGAGTACAGCTAAACCGTAAAGCAGGGTGACGGCGACAAGAAATACAACTACGTAAGGCACGTAGCGGCGGATTGCGCGATTGGAGCGCAGCATAATCAGCAGGAAACCGCATACCAGAATCGTCGCCATCAAGCTTGTCGAACTTCGCGACAATAGTAAGCAGGCAACTGACAAGCTGCCCCATAGCAGCGCCGCTGTTAGTTTTACCTCACGGGCTGCCCACCCATGGACCCAAAAGATTGTGCCCATGCTAGCGAGTGCACCTAGCTGGTTCTTCTGATCTGCCAGACCATGCCAGTAGAACTTAGTGTCTGGGGGAATGGGTGGATCGATTGCCAGGTCCGGTGCGACCAAGCCGAATATCAGCGAACCCAATAGCAGCACCGTAAAAGCTGGCCGCGCGACATTCTGAAATCGCCGCTCGTGCCAGCCAATCAGAGTCGCCGCCATGCACGCAAGAAGGACTGTCACAATGTGAAACAATCGTGCCAAAGTAGCAGCCCGGTCAATCGACCAAAGCACACTGCATGCCGCATACATCAGCAATGCTACAAAAAACGGGTTAGTGGCTCGAATTAACCGCAATGCGGCTGTCGAACGAGAAAGTACCAGTCCTCCACTGACGCCGGCAAATACAAGCCAGGTGACCTTGTTGAACACGGCGTCGCGTTCAACCACCGTGCTCATTTGGACGTCTCCGTAATCAAAAAAGCCGGGAACCAACACTCGCAGGACAAGCAGCCAGACAACAACCAAAACAAGATAACGGGAAAGGTTACTGTCCGAATGGTGCGATACAGGCGCCGACAAAGCAAAACCGGCGCGTGTATTGCGCGGAGGATTCTGTACCCGTCGTGTCACAAGACCTCGCGGCTCGTTATCGGCGCTGTGACCGCTCTACGCAGAGAGAGGCTCAATCTAGACGGCTGATTTAGGCTATGCAAAATTAAGTACTTACTCGAGCGCCCGGAGGAACTCCTCCTGGTGCGGAGTGTAAACCAATCGCATCTGAGCTGTACTCTTGACCCGGAAATTCACAAGCCGGGGTTGCTATCAGCGTCGACATCGACAGACGTGTCGATTACCGATGGATGGCGCTATTATTCGCAGGTATCGTCAAGTAATGAACACAAGCAGGTGCCGGAGCGTGACACATATCCAAATCAAAATAGCTACTAGGGTGCGAATCTTCACGCCGGCCGGCGTGCGTCGACTCGGCACCTTTTTCACGGCTGGTTTGCTCTGGGCGCCGTACCCGAGTCTGGCGGCAGTCTTTATGGACGCCTCGGCGACGGCGCGCTATGAATATAATTCCAATGTTTACGATCTACAGGGCGGATACCTGGTGCCCGGGACTACTAATGACTATCAACATTCTGACCGGCTGTACACGTATGGCGCCGCGTTTGACGCGAACTATCTTTGGGATCAACAGAAGCTATTCGCCGCGCTGACCACTACCAATTATCGTTACGATCATTTTACTGAGCTCGACCATAACGAGTACAACCTGGACGGTGGCTTGAATTGGAAGTTTGGGCGCGAGCTCGACGGCACCCTGGAAGTGCTGCGTAACCGCACCATGGTAGCCTTTACAAACGTCCAAAATGCCCAATTCGTGCTGCAGACCGAGCAGCGCGAATCGGCGAAGCTTGGCTTTGGAATTTCTCCGGACTGGCGAATCGAAGGCAGCGGCTATTACCGTACGATGGATCAGACGTCTATGATTCCGCCAAATATTGACCTCGCGGAATCCTTCGGCCAAATGGCCCTGAAGTACATGGGATTGGCTGGCCTGACCTCAGGTTTAAGTGCTAGTTATGCAGTCGGCCACTACACGGGTGCCAGCGCAGCGCTCAATCCCTCATATCGACAGACCACCGTGGAGCTTGTCGCAACCTATGAACCGACCGGCCGCTCCAAATTCAATGGCGCGTTAGGCTTCAGCGATCGGACTTCCGGCTCGTCGGTAAACGCCATCTCCGGCTTCACCGGCGAAATTGATTACACGCATCAGCTTACGGGCAAAACTTCGATGCAAGTGCAGCTCAGTCGCACAATCAACAGCTACATCGCCAACACAAGTTCTGAGATCGACAGCATCGCCGCATTTAATGTGCGCTGGCAGGCGACCTACAAACTCCGTGTGCTTGGTGCCTATTCCTGGACATATAGGGACCTGCCGGGGCAGGGCAATGCGCCGGTGGGCGGCGAACGCATCGATCGCTTGCCGTACGCCTCGCTCAAGCTTGAATACGAGCCGTTGCGATGGCTATCGATCAGACCATACATTAACGTGCAGACCCGCAGTTCGAACTTCATCGGCGGGAATTTCAACGCTACGGCGTACGGCGTGTATTTCACGGCGCTATGGCAAAATCAGCCGCCGCAAAATCAAAAGTTTCAGCGTCCTAATGGGCCCTAAATGCAGTGCGCAGGGTCGGCGAGCCTCGGGGCTTATGCCCAATTGAACGGAACCGCGCGCGGCAATGCCGGCACGGGCAACTTCCGCCGCAGCCTCATCGCGCAGCAGGCGAGGGCCGGTTCGGTCTGTCCGCCGCTCTAAGATCCGGATTTTGCTCGAAACGTGCGCTCTATCACGAGCGACACATGTGATCCGGCGGTAGGTTTTCAAAATACGGATACAATCCGCGATCAACCAGGCCTACCATAGTTCATGAACTCCGTGTCATCCAGCCTAACGCCGATCGCTCAGGAGCGCAGGTCGCCGGTGGAGGCGGGTTCTGCGCCGGCCGGCAGTCTGAGAAGGGCGATCTATTTCGACTCGGGTGAACGCAAACTGTTTGCCTGGCTTCGCATCCCCCAAGGGAGCGCAAGCAGTGTTGGCTTGATCATCTGCAAACCATTCGGCTACGAGGCGCTTTGCTCGCACCGCGGCCTCCGTGCATTTGAAGAAGCGGCAGCGGAGCTTGGCTTGCCAGCGCTGCACTTTGATTATCTGGGTACCGGCGATTCGCAGGAGATCGATCCTCAGACCGATCAGTTGACGGCGTGGACTCAGGATGTGATCGCGGCAGTCGACGAGTTGCGCAGACGCACCGCCGTCCAGCAAGTGTGCCTGCTGGGGGTGCGGCTTGGCGCGCTGCTCTCGGTGTTGGCCGCCAGCGAATGCGCGGCCGTGACTTCCCTCATCCTAATTGCACCGATAATCAGCGGACGGCGTTACTTGCGTGCGCTAAAAACAACTCGGCTGGCGTCGCTTGGCATGAGCGGCGCGACGGCCAACCAGGAAGCACAGAGCGATGGCTCGATGGAAGTGAGCGGTTTCGCTTTTTCCGCAGCCACGCTTGCGGCACTTATGCAGATCGACCTGAGCACGCGCGCCGCGCCGACGGTGTCAAACATACTCGTGATTGACGGCAAGAGCATGCCGAGCGCGGGCGGATGGGTCGAGAAACTCGCGGGGCTGGGTTTTCGTGCCAAGTATTTGGCTTTGCCTGGCTTGATTGAAATGATTATGACCGCGCCGCAATTTGCGGCCGTGCCGCATGAGATGATCGCGGCTACGCGAGATTGGCTGCTTCAGTTGCTGGCTGTTTCGACGCCGGCCTCAGCCGGGTTTCCCTCCCCGGAGCCCGCTGCGCTGCCTGCGTCCATGACACTCGAGCTGGCATACGAGGGACCAGAGCACCCGGCGCAGCTAACCGAGCGTCCCGTATTCTTCGGTTCTGATTCAGTATTGTTCGGCATCGTCACCGAGCCGCGTCAGGGGGAAATTCGGCGCCGAGCCGTGATTCTGCTGAACGCTGGGGCCGATTATCACATCGGCCCGAACCGCATCCATGTGACTCTTGCGCGCGACTGGGCCAGCCGCGGTTACGTCGCGCTGCGAATGGACCTGGCGGGCATTGGCGACAGCGAAACGCGTTCGGATCAGCCTGAGAATGACGTTTTCCCGCCGGCGGCGATCGACGATATTCGGGCGGCGGTAGAGTTACTTCGCGGCCGCTATCGAGCGGGCGATATTACCGTCTTCGGATTATGCTCTGGCGCGTATCATGCACTTCGCGCCGCGGTCGCGGAGTTGCCGGTAAACCGAATTTTGATGGTCAATCCGCAGAACTATTTCTGGAGAGAGGGGATGGCGCTCACTGATCTGCAACTGGCAGAGGTGGTATACAACCCTGGACTCTACCGCCGGCGGATGTTGTCCCTCGCAGCCTGGCAAAGGTTTTTAGGCGGCCGCGTCAATATGTTGCGCATCGCAAAGATCTACGTTTATCGGCCTCTTCTGGCGCTGGAGTCCACGTTGCGTGATATGGCAAGGCGGATGCACATTCGATTGCCCAATGATCTTGGCTCGGAACTCGAGGAAATTGTCCGACGCGGAGTAAAGACTGTCTTCGTGTTTGCGCGCGGTGAGCCGGGAATCGATCTTTTGAAGCTGGAGGCCGGATCTTCGGTCAAGCGGCTCGGCGAGCAATGCCGTGTTCACATAGTCGATGCCGGCGATCATGTGTTCAGCCAAAGCATCCCGCGAGCGATGATGAAGAAATTGCTCAGTGATGAGCTGTTCTCGAGAACTTGAACGGATGCTCGCCACACAATGGCGTGGCTTCGCCCGCCCAGCGCCAAAAAGTTGCTGCAAAGTTGCTAGTATTGACAACAAGAGCGCAAAGGAGCCCATCCGATGTCGGTAAGATCCACGGTCATTTCTCAGTTCGAACAGGTCGCTGTCGAGCAGCATAGAAAGCTGGCGCGGCTATCGGACGATCTGAAGCTGCTCGACTCCGGCTTGGATTCCTTGAGTTTCGCGCTCATTGTCGTGCGCCTGGAGAATGCTCTGGGCTTCGATCCGTTTGATGTCGCCGATGAGCTGAAATTTCCCGTGACCTTCGGGGACTTCGTCAAACTATACGAAACCCACAAATAGTGGTGGGCGGTACCGCGCCAGCGCGGTAAACATTGAGATCATGAGCCTTCGAGGGGAAATTTGAGCGGCTCGAGCGCAACCTACGTCCCGGGGAACGCCCACGCTCGGGCGCACGGCGGCCCGCAGGGCGACTTCGACAGTTTGACAGTGGTTGCCGTGAATGGAATTGCGGCATTGGTGAAGTTTGCGCCGGAGATCGATCGGCTAAACCTGGCCTCTTCCCGTCCGAATCCCTTTATGTCGTCGGCGTACTTGAAGTGCTACGCCCTGCGGTCAGAATACTTTCAAACCGGACGCGGCGAACGCATATTCTTGATTCGGCAAGGTTGCCGTTTGATCGGGTGTGCGCCAATGCGGCGTTCAACGAACGATTTCGCAATGCTGGCGGGACCATTCGCCCGGCTCGGAGTTCGCCTGCAGTGTCTGGCGCCCCTTGACACCTACCAACCGGGGATCTTAGCCGCGCCGGAGGATGAGGAGCGCGTTGCGGCCGCGCTGATTCAGCACATCTGCCAACACGAGCGGAGATGGGGCATGCTGGAGTTCGTCGGTCAGCGACCCGGCACCGCCTTGCATCGGGCCGTGCACGCCGCCGCGAGTCGCAAATTTCGTGCGCGCGATTACACTGTGGAGCCTTACACGGAAATTGCGCTGGTGTGGAACAGCCTCGGCGCTTACTTTCAGTCCCTGACGAAAAAAATGCGCTCCAATGTCAGCCGGCAGGCTCGCCGGTTGTTCGCGGCGGGAGAGGCCGAACTCATTCTGGCCGAGGGCGCTGCGGCCGTAACGGCGTGGTTGGACGTGTACTGCGACCTGGATCGGCGCAGCTGGAAGCGCGGGACCTCCGCCTCGATAGAGCGCAATCCCCGTCGCGTCCGCTTCTACCGGGAGATCGTCGCCGGCGAGGCGGGTCTCGATCCGGAGTTTGTCGGCGTGATGCTCGACGGCGTGCTGATCGCGGGACTACTCATCGGATCGAATGCCAGCGCCTCGCCCGATAACCATGGTGCGTGGTGTCTGGAGATGGCTTACGATCAGTCGCTGGCGGACCTTGGACCCGGCCAACTGCTGCTCCTGCTCGCGGTGGGAATGGCCATCGAGAAGTCGCATCGATATCTGAACTTCATGCAAAATTTCGCGTATTACAAACATCGCTGGGCGGCAGAGCCGATTCATGTCGTCAGCGTTCAACTCATCCGTGGCCTCAGCCTGCACAACGCCTCCGCCTACTTGGGTGCGGCGAAAAGAAAATTGCGGGCCTGGCGACGGCTGCCATCCGAGGTTCCCATGCCGCGCGACAAGCAGCCCGCCGGCCGCGGCAGAAGTGCAAATCCCTCGGTCACAACGACGAATCGAGAGCATGCCGGCAACCTCACCGCGGTAGCCTTGGCCCATGGGGGCCCGGGCGTCCGTCGCCTGGGCCGGGATGCCTACCGAGTTCATCTTCCCTTTGACGTCGACTGAGCACCATGGAAACCTCTCATCGCCGTGAGCTGTTGTCGCTCGACGAAGACCAGTTTGCAGCGTTCTTCGACCGTTACCCCTTCAAGATTACCCATAATCTGGTCGCCCATCCTCTGTTGCAGCTTCCGCGCCTGGTCGAACTCGCGCGCTCGCTCGCCGCACCGATCCTGTATTTCCGGGGAGATCATGCGATCAATCAAGTGGATGCCTCGATCGACCCGAACGCGCCGAAGCGCACCTTTGTGGACCGTCATCTGGCTCGCCCGGCGTTGTCTGCCGTGGAGACAATTGCTCAGATCGAAAGCTGCAGCGCCTGGATGCAGCTGCGCAACGTGGGCTTGGATCCCGAATACGCCTCGCTACTCGGACAAATCATCGACGAGTTCCGTCCGCTGTCGGAACGCATTGCGCCGGGATTGTCGGCGCCGCGCGCGGATATTTTCGTGAGCTCGCCCGGAGCGACGACGCCGTTTCATTTGGACGAGGAGCACAATTTCCTGCTCCAGATTCGCGGTTCCAAGAAACTTTCCGTTGCCGACGGCTCAGACGCGGCGGTCCTCGACCACGACAGCCTGAAGGCGTATTTTCGGGGCGACGGCGAACTCGTGCGCTACGCCGAGCATCTGCAGAAGCATTCGGTTGAAGTTAATTTGCTTACAGGCGAAGGGGTCCATATCCCACCATGCTTTCCACACTGGGTGCAAAACGGCGACGCGGTCTCCATTTCGCTGGGAATTCTCTGGTTCAGCGATGTCACTGCCCGTAGGCGACATCTTTACCGCGTCAACAGCTGGCTGGAACGCGCCGGCCTGAGTCCGACGGCGCCGGGCGACCGTCCGGTGGTTGATTCCCTCAAGGTGTTGCCGTTCACCGTCAAGCGACGCCTGCGTCGCTTGCTGCGACCTATACAAGTTCGGGCGGGGTTTTGAGGGGAAGGTGAAATGGGCAGGAAATCCCTATTTTTCTAGTGGTGGGCGGTACAGAACTCGCCATCGCCAGTCTCTATGTGCCTTACCGCACCGACGTACAAATTTCGCCTGTCCAGACTCTCCCCTGTTTGTTGCGCACTCCCAGCGAGGGATCGTATGTCGCTATTTTGCGTCATAAGGGCACGCCGGAGGGCGGACCATCGTAGTTTCCTATAGAAGATTGCCGTTGTGGTTGACTACGAGCATGATGAAAACGCAGCAGTATCGGATCGTCGTGTCCCGGATGTTTCTGGAGAGGAAATGGCTGTTGAAAGCTCCATCAAAATGACAGCCGCAGAGGTTACCTTGAACCCGTCGCCGATTTATCCGGACTGGGTTCTCGAAGGCAAGCCGGTCGCGCGCAATCGGCTTGTATCGCAGAGTGCGGACGGGACCGCAACCACTTTTCTCTGGGATTGCACGGCTGGACGATTCAACTGGTACTACGACGTAGACGAGACTTTATACGTAATTGAAGGTGGCGTTGTCATCAAAGACCACGCGGGAGCGACGCGAAGCCTGAGTGTCGGTGATACGATTTTTTTCCCTGCCGGCACGCGCGTTGAATGGTATGTCGAAAACTACGTGCGTAAGATTGCGTTTTGCCGGAAACCACTGCCGCGGATGCTCGTGCTTGCCAAGCGCGGATTTAGGCTTCTGAAACGGCTCGCGGGCAAGGGTGGCAACGCCCAGGCGTCCCCGGCGATGTTCGGCAACAGCTCAGGCTGCCAAGCGGAGATCGATCCCGCGCCGTCCCCCGGCCCAAACGCCGGCTACCACGAATCTAACGCGGGCGATTCCGGCTGAGACAATCGGTCCCCATGGTTTCATGGTGGGCGGTACAGGGATTGAACCTGTGACCCCTGCCGTGTGAAAGCAGTGCTCTACCGCTGAGCTAACCGCCCGCTAGTCAGCGGCAAAGTATGACATCGGCTTGCCGGCAAGACAAACGACACGGCGCTCTGCCGGGCCTCTGCTAAACTCTGCGCCCTTTAAATTCTTCAAGCCCGGGGCCTATGACAGTCCGTACCCGATTTGCTCCCAGTCCCACCGGTTTTTTGCACATCGGGGGATTGCGGACGGCGCTGTTCTGCTGGTTGTATGCCCGTCATCATGCCGGTCAATTCATCCTTCGCATCGAAGACACCGACTTGGAGCGCTCGACCACCCTCGCGATCCAGCAGATTCTCGATGGCCTCGAGTGGGCGGGACTTGTGCACGATGAAGGGCCCTTTTATCAAACCAAGCGCTTTGAGCGTTACAAGGAAGTCATCGACGAGATGCTCGCCGGGGGCAGCGCTTATCGCTGCTATTGCAGCAAGGAAGAATTGGAGCAGATGCGCGCCGAGCAAACCGCGCGCGGCGAGAAGCCTCGCTACGACGGCCGTTGGCGCGAGCGCACCGATTCTCTCCCCGGCGTGGCTCCCGTCGTGCGCTTCAAGAATCCCCTCGCCGGAGAAGTCGTGGTCGACGACGTCGTGCACGGCCGCGTGGTGTTTCAGAACGCCGAACTCGACGATCTGATCATTGCGCGCTCCGATGGCACGCCCACGTATAACTTTTGCGTGGTGGTCGACGACATGGACATGCAGATCACGCATGTGATTCGAGGCGATGATCATCTCAACAACACGCCGCGGCAGCTGAACATGCTGCTGGCCCTGGGCGTTGCGCCGCCGGTCTATGCGCACCTGCCCATGATTTTGGGTTCAGATGGCGCCAAACTTTCAAAGCGCCACGGCGCGGTGAGCGTATTGCAATACCGCGACGAAGGATTCCTCCCCGAAGCCGTGCTCAACTACCTGGTGCGCTTGGGATGGTCGCACGGCGATCAGGAGATTTTCACCATCGAAGAGATGATTCGCCTGTTCGATATACGCGATGTCAATAAATCCGCCTCGGCATTCAACGCCGAAAAACTCGCCTGGCTCAATCAACAGCACATGATGCGGGTTCCCGCGGCGCGCATCGTTCCGGTGCTGCGCTGGCAATTGGAGCAGGACGGCATCCACTCGGCTGATGATGCGCAGCTCGAGGCCATCGTGTTGTCGCAGCGCGAGCGCGCCAAGACAGTGCGGGAAATGGCCGTCAATAGCGCGTTCTTCTTTCGGCCGCCCACGGCGTACGACGAGAAAGCGGTCCGCAAACACGTGACGGCCGACGTATTGGCGCTCCTGGCCCAAGCAGCGGTCGAACTCAGTCAGCTCCAGGAGTGGTCAGCGCCGGTCATTCACGAGCTCATCAACGCTCTGGCGGCCTCCAAGGGCATCTCGCTGGGCAAACTTGCACAACCCATCCGATTGGCGGTCTGCGGAGGCACGGTGTCGCCGCCCATCGACGCCACATTGGCCATCCTCGGCAAAGATGAGACGCTATCGCGGCTTGCCGCCGCTTTGCGACACTGGGCCGCGTAGCTCATTCATTTTCTTGACGAAGTGACCCCTGTCAGGTAACGTCCCGCGCCTCCATGTGGGGCCATAGCTCAGCTGGGAGAGCGCTTGCATGGCATGCAAGAGGTCGGCGGTTCGATCCCGCCTGGCTCCACCAGAATTCGATTTGGGTTGATTTGATTTCCGCGTTTGATTCACGGCCTGTCCCCATCGTCTAGAGGCCTAGGACACCACCCTTTCACGGTGAGAACCGGGGTTCGAATCCCCGTGGGGACGCCACTTCCTGCGCGTCTGTCAAAAGTGCATCGTAAGACGCTGTAAACGCAAGAAATTTCAGGGGTTCGAAAATTTCGGCCGCTTCTACGGCCGGAGATTCACAAGTTTGGTATCGCTATATCCGGCGGCGTTTCCCGGTCTTTTTTAATGACTTACGGACGTTGCGAGGGTTCGAAGTCCTTTGGGCCTTACGGTGTTTTCTGGCGACGAGGGCCTCTCCGTTTTTAAAGCGGTCTGAACAGAGTCGGTGCCCCAAGCAAGATCCACGAACGTGCCCATCATGCGACATCCTCCGCAAGTCTTCGGAAAGGTCTACCTTCGTCGTTCACTAAGTCCGGTGCTGCCAAATCGCGCGATCCCAGCTGCCATCGAACACGGCCAAGACGACGATTCGTCGTTCATCCGCTCGGAAGTAGACACACGCCGAATCATGAGATCGACGACTTGGAATCGTTGGCCTCAAACGACGCGCCGTTGCATACGGCCTATTCGGGCACCCGCTCCGAGTCCATGCTCGCCGCAAGGTCCATCATCAGAGTTTCAGCCACACCCTCTTCATGCACGACGACTCGCCGCTCCGACATCGCGCTGGTGAGTCGATCGTCCCATCGCGCCACGACGGGTTTGTCGCCCCGCAGCGCTATTCTGTGGTCTGCGGTCGCCGACAGGTAGTCCGCGACCCCGAAGCGCCAGGGCTCCGCCCCGAATTCACGCATCACGAAATTGCCAATGACCAAACCAGCCCAATCGAAATCCCCGTGATAGCGCAGTCGGGCACCGGCGGAGGCGAGCTGGGCGAGCAGGGTTTGCTGGGCGGCTGACGGCATCCCGTCCGTACAGGTCAAGGGCGCGCAAGCTGCGCCTAAGCGGTCGGCGGCGATGGCGACGATGTTGGGGTTCTCGCAGACGAACACGTCGCGTTGGGCCACATGCCAGGTGGGGGGGCGGCGTAACAGAGTGCGCAGCGATAGGTGCACTGGCTCGCCCGGGGACAGACGCGCGACGTCGATGTCCAGACCCGGGAGGTTGAGACATAGCGCTGGGAGTGCCAGCTCATTGACCGTGATACCCAGAAGAGCCCAACGGTCGCGGACAGATTCTTCGGCGTCTTGTAGTCCAGCCGCTTCGATGACATCGATAGACGTCTCGGCGGCGCACGCCCGCAACACGATGGTTGCGACGGGACGTCCGTTGTCGAGGCTGTGCGAGTCGCCCAGAACTTCGGCCGCGAGCTGTGCCCGTGAGATGCCGTGCCCTGGCAGCCGGCCGAGTACGCAAGCGGCCTGCACCAACAGCAGTTCGGCTCGCGCAGGATCGCTACCCGAGAGGCGTTTCACCAGTGCGGTGCCGGTCGCATCGGTCAACAGAGCGGCGAGTCGCGGCTCCGCCGTGAGAGAGAGCGCGGCACTCCACGCTTGCTCGCGCGCCACTCGATCGGCCCGGCGGTCGGACAACGGTCCGTCGAGGAACTCCAGCGCCTCGCGCAGTGTGATTGCGATTCCCGCATGGTCCAGCGCTGCGTCGAGTTCGGAGCGCCGGATGCGCATGGAGCCTGCGGCGAGGGCGCGCCGGCCGAGCAGGCCGGCGAGCGCGCGGCGTTCGTGGCCCAAGAGATCCGTCAGGGTAAATTCGTCGCGCGACGCGCCTCTTTCATATCGGGCGCGGAGCCGCTGGCGCAGATTCGCGAGTTCGATACCGCCCAGCAGCTTCTGGAGGCGTATCCCGTCAATGGGATCCCTGCTCATTCGCCCGCAACGGCGGCTTCCGGGAAGCGGCGCACGGGATCCGCTTCCTCGCGACGCTCGCGGCCGTCCCACGACCAGCGCGACACGAAGATGGCGTCCATATCTTCGCGGCGCACGATCTGACAAATGCTGAGACCGGGTATCTCCGCATAGCAACCCCATTCGCGCTCGCTGGTCATCACGAAGTCGAGATCGAACTCACGGATCAAACCCATGCAGCTCGCGCGCGCCTCGTCGTCGATGCCGGCGAAGGCTTCGTCGAGCAGCACCAACCGCGGAGCGTGGGGGTCCGAACTCTCGTAGTGGCTGCTGGCTGCTGCAAAAAGCGGTACCGTCAGGCCGAGAGCCCGTTCGCCGCTGGATGCGGGGCCGAAGAGCGGCTTCCACTGCCGGTCCTGGTTGCGTTCGACGGTGAATCGATGCCAGCGGCGATAGTCGAGCGCCCGCGCCAGGCTATCGTATAACGTGCCGCGCTCGTCGCGCTGCCGTTCCGCATCGATGCGCGCCTGGAGAAATTCGCCGACGAGCCGCCGGTCCTCGGCGGACCAGGCATCCGAACTGGTATTGAGCAACCGCTTGCGCGCCAGCTCAAGTCCGGGCACTGCATTCTCGTCGTTCTCAGGGAGGGGCTCCCAGACCAGTCTGTAGCGCATCCCGGTGGAGGTGGGCCGCTTATGCAGTTCGACGTTGATCGCCGTGACCCGCTCCTCCGTGTCGCGAATCATACGCTGCAAGTTGGCAGCGATCTCCTTCTCGAGATGCTCCTCGAGCAACGCACGCTCCTGGGCGGACAAGATGAGGCGTTGTTCTGCCAGTTCCGTGTCGAGCCGCTGCTCGAGTGCGTCGGGCCGCTCCGGTCGCTGCCTCCGCGTTGTTCGATAAGTCTTCGAACACATGCACGAGGTCCCGAAGTGCGCCGTGGACCTTGGCCGCATCGGGGGGTGATTCGCGCATGAGCTGCTCGAGGGAGATGAGGCGTGCCCGGATATCGTCGAGCGCCACGGACTGCAATTCAGCGCGCCGCGCAAGAGCCTCGACGAATGCCTGCAACCCCGCCTCGACCGCTTCTCCGCCGGAGGTCATCCGGTAGAGCAGGCGTTTGCGGTAAAAGTCTTCGATTGTCGCGACCCGGGCTGTGTCCGGTTGCGACTGCAGATTGCCCCAGTCGACGAGCTGTCCGAGGGCTTGCTGGACGGTCTCCGGCGTAGGGGGACCGCCTGGCCAAGTCGCTTCGGCGAGCACGTCGTCGGGGCGCAGATGCAGGCGGAATTGGCGCTTCGATGCCGCGAAGACATCGAGAATGGCCCGGTACAGCGGCGCGTTGTCGGCCATGACATGGCTGAATAGAGCGGACGCGGAGCGCGGAAGCGTGTGAGGCGGCATGGTCTTATTCTCGCAGGCTCGCGCAGCACGCCGCTGAAAGAAAACTGGGAAAAATGAGTCTCCGGACCGTTCAAGCATTTCTGCGGCGCACTAGGGCTCGGATACCTGCCTAGTGAGTGAAATCAATGAATTGCGTGAGTTCCGTGAATCTCGGCGAGAATATTGATATATACATTAATAAATGGCAAAATATGCCACTATCATGACGCATATATCAATATGAAGACACTCCAGGAGCTGGGGGCCGCAGTGGCGGCCCGCCGCCAAGCCCTCCACTTGAGGCAAAAAGCGGTTGCGTACCAGGCCGGCGTAACCCCGGAATCCCTGTCCCGCTTTGAGCGCGGACGTGCGTCGGAATTTGGTTCCCGCAAACTCCTGGCGGTGCTCGCAGTGCTCGGCGTCGAAATCGAATTCACCGAAATCGGCCAATCCGGCTCGCTCGATGAATTGCGCCGTGAACGGGCCAAATCATGAGGCTGTCAGCCTACGTTCTCGGCCGGGATGTCGCGGTGCTTGAGTCGGTGGGCGACTTTCGCAGCGTGCTCTCCTACCATGCGAGCACACCAACAGACGCCTTCGTGTCACTCACGATGCCGGTGCGTACCGAGTCCTATGTATGGGACGACACATTGCATCCCGTTTTCCAAATGAATCTCCCTGAAGGGTACCTTCTGCAAGTGCTCCAAGAGCAACTCGGTCCTCAAATCACGGCCAACCCCATGGCGCTTCTTTCCGTCATCGGACGAAACATGGTAGGCCGTATTCAGGTCGCCGCGGCGGGCGCGAAACTCGATGAGCCGACCCGACCGGTCGAAGTCGCCGAACTCCTCCAGGGGGACAATTCGGAAGAAGCCTTCGCGGAGCTGGTCCGACAACATGCGGCTAGTGGTGTTTCAGGAGTCGTGCCGAAGTTCCTCGACACGCAGAGTGAAGATGTCGGGCGAGGTGTTGTCCACAAAAAGACCACACTGCTGACCCGCCGCCACATCATCAAAGGATCCACCGGTAGACTCCCTTACGTTACCCTGAACGAGCACCTCTGCATGCAGGTGGCAGCGCGAGTCCTGCCTGCGGCCAGGACCGATCTCTCGCAGGACGGCAACGCCCTCGTTGTTCATCGATTCGACGTGGATGATAGTGGACAATTGCATTGGGGCATGGAGGACTTCTGTGCTCTGCTGGGACTACGCCCTGCCGCGAAGTACGAGACTACTTGGGAGCGCATCGCTAGGGCGGTTCGCGATCACGTTCCCGGCGCTACACAGCTCGAAACCTTCCGCCAGCTTGCGACAACGTTACTGTTAACCTATGCGCTACGCAACGCCGATTGTCATGCGAAGAATCTCGCGCTGCTCTATACGTCGCGGGCTGACGTTCGCCTTTCGCCGGCGTACGATATGATTACGACGGTCGCGTACGCTGGATACCAACAAAATCCTCCCGGCATCAGCTTTATGGGCAAGAAAACCTGGAGTCCGGGTAAGAGTCTCGGAAAGTTCATCGCCGCCACGTTTGGCGTTTCCGTCAAAGCACAGGTCGAAATCGTCGAAGCGATCAGTGATGCGGTTTCAGATATCGCGCCTCGGGTGCGAGAAGCGATGACACGCTACGCCGCTTTTGAGGATATCGGCAAGCGAATGCTTCTCGCATGGAACGAGGGTGTAACGGGATTGCGCGGCAAGCGCGTGTATAGTCTTCAAGATTGGAATCCGAGCAGTGCCTTTGAAGGCTTTTCCGATCCGCCCCCGCATTCGAATGAGAAGACGGTCATTGGCCGCTCCGAAGGATTACCAAAACGCTCGTAGATCGGTATTATCCCGCTTCGATGAACTCTGTGCGCGCAGAGCGACGAAACGATACCAATAGGCTCATCGCCGGATTCGGGCTAACGCCGAGTCTTTTACCTCACTCCAAGGGACTACAGCATCGGGACTGGCTGCATGCTCCGAAAGCCGCCGGTCGAGCTCAGCCTTCTGCGCTTCTGTCGGACCCGGTACGGCATTTCGCTCGACGATGTTGTCCCAAAGCGCTTCGACCAATTCGATCTGTTCTTCCACAGATAGTTGGCGAACCTGGTCGAATAAGGACGTATTCATTGCGTAACTATAGCGCGCTGCGGCGCCTCGACCTAACGAGGCAAATGCGAAGATATTCAGGGGCTCGCCCAGTGGGGTGTTTACGGACGGTGGCCCGAAATCTGTGGTGAGGATTCGGCGGGGCGGGCACCTGGGAGAGAAGGCGTAGTAACCCCCGAAACTCCCCTGAAATCCGTTGGGCACTTCGTTGTGCAACCGACGTATTATGGTAGGCGTTCCTAGAGCACCAGAGGTGCGTAACGTTCGAGGTAGTTGTTCCATTCTTCAAGGGTTTCTAATAGTTGGTTCGAACTTTCTCCCCTTAGGGACGCCACACAATAACCTAGATATGGGTTGACATAAAAACCTATGATGCGGTTTATGTCGCGCTTGCCGAAGCGCTCGATCAGCCGCTCATCACTTTGAATCAGGAGATCTTGGATCGATCATCGGACGTCATCGGAACCTCGACGCCCTCTATTTGGGTGCAGAGCGAGTCAAGCGAGTCACTAGGGTAGAGCGCGGAATAGAACTCGGTAGTAATGCGAATTCTTACTTTAGTTGGGTCGACCGGAGCCGCGCTGTTGCTGGTCGCCTGTGGCAGCACAGTTCAGCCCATGATCAGTGCGCCGCCCACCGCCCCCGTTGCAGTCATTCCCACCGCCACGTTGACGGCCATGCCATCGACCGTCCCCAGCGGCGGATCTTCAACGCTGAGGTGGAGTTCGAGTAACGCGACATCGTGCACGGCCTCGGGCGGCTGGAGTGGGGTGCTGGCGAGCAGCGGGAATCAAGGAACGGGGGCCCTGAGCTCTAACACATCGTACTCGCTGACCTGCACCGGTCCCGGGGGCACCAGCACGCCGGCCACCGCCTCGGTTGCGATCACTCCCACCGCCATGTTGACGGCGGTTCCATCGACCGTCCCCAGCGGCGGATCTTCAACGCTGACGTGGAGTTCGAGCAACGCGACATCGTGCACGGCTTCCGGCGGCTGGAGCGGGGTGCTGGCGAGCGGCGGCAATCAGGGCACGGGGGCTCTCACCGCGAACACAACGTACTCGCTTATTTGTAATGGCGCAGGCGGTGCCAGCGCCCCCGCCCTTGCTACGGTAACGGTTTACACGAACATGAGCGTGTCGCCGAGAACGGCTGCCATCACGTTGTCGCAGACACAACAATTCACCGCGACCGTTCCGGGAGGCGGTGGGGCAACGTGGACGGTTGATGGTATCTCCGGCGGTAACAGCACGGTTGGACTAATCAGCGCGTCGGGCCTTTACGCAGCGGGCACTGCGGTCGGCGCGCACACAATTGTCGCGACCAGTATTGCCGATACAACCATGTCAGCCAACGCCCTTGCGGCAGTCACGGATTTAGCGGGCGTGTATACCTACCACAATGATCTTGCTCGGGATGGCGCCAACACTCACGAATACGCGCTGCAGACGAGCAACGTTAATGTGACCAGCTTCGGAAAGCTTGCTTCCTGCAGCGTTGACGGCGCCATTTACGGGCAACCGCTCTGGGCGGCCAATCTGACGGTAAATGGTGCCAAACACAATGTAGTCTTTGTGGCGACTCAGCACGATAGCCTGTATGCGTTCGATGCAGACGCAAGCCCTTGTACAAATTTGTGGTCAGTGAGTCTGATCGACGGCAGTCATGGGGGTTTAACCGGTGAAACCAGCGTCCCCAGCAATTTGGTTGGCGGTGGGAACGGCGAAATTCAACCGGAAGTAGGCGTAACCAGTACGCCGGTTATTGACCCTGCGGCCGGCATTCTGTATGCCGTTTCGAAGTCTGTTAACTCCGCGCAGACTTCGTTTTATCAGCGCCTGCACGCTATTGATCTTGCTAGCGGCAATGAAAAAACCGGATCGCCGGTGACGATAGCCGGCACTTATCCCGGCACGGGAGACAACGGGACAGTGGTGACCTTCGTTGCGCGGCAGGAGAATCAGCGGGCCGGCCTCGCTCTCGTCAACGGGGTCGTTTACATCGCCTGGTCTTCACACGAAGACAACTCTCCCTGGTACGGCTGGATGATGGCGTATCAATACAATGGTGCAACCCTGACGCAGACAGCCGTCCTTAATGTAGCACCCAACACCCAGCAGGGCGGCATTTGGATGGGGGGCGGCGCACCGGCAGTCGACTCAAACAACAACCTGTACGTCCTGACCGGCAACGGCAACTTCGATGCCGCCAACGGCGGTCCGCCCAATAATGATTATGGCGACTCGCTCTTGCAGTTGAATACGGCGCTTCAAGTCTCTCAGTTTTTCACGCCCTCGGATCAGCTATCGGACTTTCAGAACGATTTCGACTTTGGATCCGGAGGCGCCGCGATCCTGGCCGACTTGCCCGCAGGCAATACGGTCACCCACACACTGATTTGCGGTGGCAAAGACGGTGCGCTCTACGTCCTGAATCGCGATATGTTGGGGGGATTTGGCGACGCGGTAGCGGTGCAGAAGATCAGTTTTGGCTATGCGATCTATTCGACCGGAGCTTTCTGGAACAATTATTACTATCTCGCGGGCGTTGGCGGTGGGCTGACCGCCTATCAATGGGTTGCATCGATTCCGCAATTCAACTTCTCCTCAGCATCCGGTCATGGCTATCAATTTCCGGGCGCCACGCCTTCGGTATCGGCCGCCGGGGCGCAGAACGGCATCGTCTGGGTTCTCGATTCCAGCACTTTCTGTACTGGGGGAGCGCCCCAATGTTCGCCGGCCGTGCTGCATGCTTACGACGCCACCAACATGCTATCCGAGTTGTGGAACAGCTCCCTCAACAATTCTGACGCAGCAGGCAACGCAATCAAGTTCACTGTCCCAACCATTGCTAACGGAAAAGTTTACGTGGGAACTCGCGGGAACAACACGGGCGGGGCTGGCAATTCCACCAGCGTTCCCGGTGAGCTGGAAATCTACGGCCTAAAACCGTAGCGGCGCCCGTTAGGAGACGCCACTCTAACCCCGGTGCATTCCAGAGACATAGGTAACAGTTTATACGGGCGGTGAGTGTCAAGATGGTTGTCGCCTGATTCAGGATCCGGCAGCTGCTCTCCGGGTTAAGAACGATCAGACCGGGATTCCAGTTACGGGTGGTAGAGGTGCATCGGTCCGGACGACCGCGCGACCTATAAAAAGGTGCACTCGATAGTGCAGCACCGAACGGCTGACAGCCGAGGCGTAGGTTACGTGCGACTAGATTCAAAGTGGAAGATTTCCCTGCTGCTGCTTTTGGGCGCGTTGTTGGTCAATTTGACCGCTGCATTTTTGCTTCGCTCGCATGCCACGATTGGCAGCATTGACGGCGACGAACAGGAGTATTGGGGGCTTGCGGGACGGCTTTTAGAGAACGGGATTCATAGTATCCCAGCGAGACGTACCTTTGCGTTTCCTCTCGCTATTGCCGCTTTGCGCAGGATCTTTGGAGATAATTATTTGCAAGTGCAAATGGCGCTCAGCACGGTGATTAGCATTTCACCTGTACTTCTCTATTGGATAGTCAATCGACGATTTGCAGATGAACAGGTCGCGCGACTGAGTGCCGTGATCGCTGTCGTGTGGCCGGCCTTTGTACGCTTCGGTGCAACGATTTACAGCGATTCGCTGGGGCTTATGACTTTCCTGATTTTCTTGCTTGTATTTCCGCTGCCAACGGCCATTGCCGCGCAAGGAATGAATCGTTGGCGGCAGTGGTGTTTTGCAGGTGCAATGCTCGGGATCTGCATACTGATGAAGCCCCTGTACCTTTTGTTCGCGCCCATCGCTTTCCTGCTCGCGCTTTACAGTGAGCGGTCGCCAAGCAGCCGTGTGCTAGCGGGCATCCTCCTCACGCTAGGCTGCCTGGTGGTCGTATTGCCGTGGTCGGCCTACCTCTCGAACCGCGAAAGTCAGTTCATTTTGATCAGTGCGAATGATGGCGAGACCGTCGCGGGCGGCCTAAATCCGGCGCTGCTGGCTATGAAGGGCAACGAGCCCTATGTCGGCACTGACGGACGCGCAACGTGGATCGGGCCGGGCAAATGGGTTCTGGCAAAGGAAACCGGGTACCTTAGCGCCTCAGACCTTGAGCTACCATACACGCAGCAAAGTAAACTGCTCTCGCAACGCTCGCGTACCTGGATCGCAGCCCATCCGCGCGACGTTGCATATCTTAGCGTGCGAAAAATATTGTACATGTGGGGCCTTTACCCATTTTGGAATGGGGTATCACAAAGCGTCCTGGGCAATATTCCGCTGCTGTTATTGGTGGCCGCCGCTGCGCTGGGGCTGCGTAGACATTGGCAGGTGGCCTCGAATCTGGCACTTTTTTGGACTCTACCAATTTTCAGCACTATCGTCGCCGTGGCAAGTTGGGGTAGCTGGCGATTCCGGATGCCCGCAGATATCGGCATCATTGTTCTGGCGGCAAGCCTGCTAGTCGCTGTAAGCCAGAAGGCTCCGGAAAAGTGTGCAAATTAGGCACAAATCTTCAAATCATTTGACGACAGCACGCTTACCGTGCGACGAGCGACTCGATCGAGTCGCGGATCGTTCGCAGGATATACCTGTGAAGATAGCCGTCCCTCGCCATGCGCGGCCAGTAGCGCACGCCGTGTCGGCGCAACGCTTGACCCGCGCGAGCCTGCCAAAAGAAATTGACGTTGAGGCTTGCCTCCAGCGTATGGAACTGATGCCACCAGTAAATGGGAATGTAAATGAAGTCGCCGGGCTCGAGGATCGCACGCAACGGAGTCGCACGGCTGAATCGTGGGTAGCGGAAGAGGTCCGGCGTTGCGACCTCGACACGGCTGAAGTTCGACAGGTAGTCCCAGGCGCTTCGCGGATAAAGCTCATCGAGCTGCGTCGAAGGGAAGAGAATGATCTCCTTTCGGCCACGGAGCTGGACGTTGATATTATCCTCCATGTCGTAGTGCATCTTCGTCACGTTTCCGGTCGACCCCATCCAGATGTTCTTGGCGATAACCTTTCGGAGAACGTACCGGATTGGCGGCGACTCTTCGTGTAGGGCGCCCCACTTGTCGAGCGACTCCTGGTGGATGCGACACTTCTGTTCCGCGTTCGCTGGCGCGAAGATACCGTCGATGGCTTTCGCGAACGCGATTTCCGGCTCGACACCGACATTCCGCCTCTCGGCATAGTCGAGGTAGTCGCCATTCGTGGAAACGCCAATCTTTAGCCGACGCGTACCGTACATCGCCTTCAAATACTCGGGCGTCCATTTGTACGTGGGGGGCCAGTCTTTGACGCCGCCGCGCACTATGACGGGGCGCTCGCAACGCACATAGCGTTCGGCGAACTCTTCGACGCCCGGTGCGAGAGCGACGTCGACAGGCGCAGCGTCCACAAACATGCAGTCGACATTATCATGCGCGCGACCCACGTGCCACGACGGTCAAGCTCATCACGGCTGCGGCGATCGGCTTGGCCCAGTTCGGCATGGAGGACACCCGACTCAGAATCTTGCCATCGCGGAAGTGAAGCAGCTGAACAGGCTGCGGGGGCTCGCCGCTGCTGGGGTCGGCTTCGGTACTATTGTCGTAGAGCATCAGCTCGTCGAGGGATGGAAGCATCGAACACAGGTTGTTGCGGCTGGCATCGTACCGCTCGCGGATTTTATTCGCGGGGATGTCGTGACCGCCGCGGCGCACACGGGCGCGTACGCGCGCGATATGCAACTCAGGGTCGCTCAAGCCGCAATACCAGATGCGTAGACGCAATCCATTGTCATGTGCCTTCGCCAATAGGCGAGTGATGGTTGTGCCTCCGAGCGTGGTTTCGAAATTGAAGCTATGTCGCTCGGCGATCGCAACCTCCAGTCGCTCCTTGCCGATACGCCAAGCCGCGGCATTGGCCTCATCGGGCGTCATTCCCGGATTGGCCGCGATCAGCTCTTGTGTTGCGACATCGGGGTTGTAGAAAGGAGTCCGTGCCGCTTCGAGTCGCGCGCCGCCGATACTGCTCTTGCCCGCGCCGTTGGTGCCTGCGAGAACGGTGATGGTGGGAACAGAGTTAGCCACGCTTCGCGGCCGCAACGGCGGCGCTGCCGAGCTCGTCTGAGCTCGCGCTGAATAGAGCGTCCACGCCGGCTACCGCCTCGGGCGCTTGCATTCGGGCGACCATGTCGTCGTAGCGTTGGGTCAGGAAATTTAGACGTTCGCGCCTCAGCTTCATAAACTCCACGTAATCTCTGGCGGAAATGAGTACTGCATCGGGCATCTTGTGACGCAAGATGGCCACTGCCTTATGGTCCTCGACTAGGTCAATGACCTCGCGGGCCCGCTCCTTAAATTCGGTGATCGTAAAAGACTCGACCGAGTCGATGCTTTCATCGAGTTGCGTCCGGCCCATATATTGCTCCGCGACCAAAGATGGAAAGTATTGTATTACCTTTTCGTATGAAAAGTATGAAGCATATTAATAGTTGGAAACTTCGCAAAAACAAAGACTTGCACGGTGGCTCACGACATGCCGCCTACACGTGAACGCTGCGTGCGCGCAGCGGGTGCGCGTGCCGCTTATTTGTCCTTCGAAAGTTTCTTCTTCGGAGAGGGCTTGCGCGAAGAGTTAGGCGACCATGGCGGCTCGTTTACCAGAGTAATTCCCGTGCTGTCGGGTGGATCAACAGTATCGGTCGCACGCGTCCTCGTCCAAACAGCGTTGCCCCGCGAGTCGTGTTCCACACGCCCGCTGGGACCGTTCTGTTGGCGTCTGAAATCCGGGCGCCGCATTTTTACCGTATCAACCATTGCCCCACGCACCTCTGCCCAAGGTATTCGCTGTTCGAGCCTAAAACACGGCCGATAGATTATCCTCCAACTTGGTCACAGTACCCGACGGTATGCGCGTGAAGAACCGCCGCCGCACGCGAAATGAGCGCAGAACGTGTTTTGCATAATATCGATCGCTCAATGGCCCCTGTGAATCGCCGCAACGGCTGTTGACCGCCATTCGGGTATCGCCGGCAGGGGCGGTGAGTTCGAACCGGACTGATGGCTTCACAGCGGTACCGACGCTCCGCCTGATCGAGTACCCTGCCCTGGGCGCAAAGTGTGCTGTGCGTGTCAATCTCATTGCAAAGGAGGATTGGCGATGCGGCTCGGCTACAGTTTGTTGGGCACTGTGGCGCTGTGCGCGATCGCGGCGGCAACGGCAGCAGCCGCCAACAACTGGATGCCTCCCAAAACCGCCTGGGGCGACCCGGACCTACAGGGAGCGTGGACCAGCGACGATTCGATCGGTGTGCCCTTCGAACGGCCCAGGCGGTACGGCACCAGGAAGCTGCTCACCGACGAGGAATACGCCGAGCGTGAGAAGGAAAATGTTCTCATCTCGAACAGCGTTCAGAAAGGCACCATCCCCAACGCGGGCTACTGGATCGAGCGTGAGGGTGTGGATGCCCAACCGTATTCCTCGAACTGGACCGAGTATGCGCGGCGGACCTCGCGTCAGACGTCCCTGATCGTCGAACCCGAAGATGGCCACTTCGCCTCATTGACTCCACAAGCCGCGTACCAGCGTGTCGCCACGATCGCCGCTGCCAGAAAAAAGCCGCTCCCGGAATCGTGGGAGGACCTCAGCATGTACGCGCGCTGTATCAGCCGCGGCGTGTTGGGCTCCATGCTCCCGGTAATTTATGGCAACGGGACGCATATCCTGCAGTCGCCCGGGCTGGTGGTGATTCGTTACGAAATGATTCACGAGACCCGCATCATTCCGATCGATCCGCCCGATCATCCGCGTCCGCATCTACCGGCCGGGATTCGCACCTATATGGGTGACCCGCGGGGGCGCTGGGAAGGCAGTACGCTCGTGGTTGAGACCACGAATTTCATTGGCGATCGGCTTGGCATCGGCGACAACGGTGAAGGGGTCAGGTACAGCGAAGATCTTCGTCTGATCGAGCGGTTCACGCGCCACGACGAGACCTCCATCCAATACGAAGCGACCGTCAATGATCCGAAAACCTTCACGGCTCCGTGGACCGTCGCATTCCCGATAACCCGCGAGTCCGGTTACCAGATTTTCGAGTACGCCTGCCACGAAGGGAACTACGCGATGGCCAATATGCTGAGCGAAGCCCGCGCCGAAGAAAAGGCCGCGGCCGCGCACAAGTGACTTCTCTTACTTCTTCTTGTATTCGCCGTACAGCAACTCTTCGGCAAACTCCACGCACTTGAATTCCAGAATCTGCGCGTTCCTGTCCACGCGACGGTACAGCGGCATGTGGATTGTCCACCGCCGGCTGAACACAGACGGATCCTCGATGATGGCTTCATATTGAAGGTGGTCGCGGTCGGTGCGGGTAAAGCGCTCGATCACATGCAACCGGTCGCTCGCGAAGTTTCCCGCGCGGTCAAACCAAGCCAAGCCGTTGAACCCGGTCACGTCAACCACTAGCGTGTCCCCCTCCCAATGGCCGTTGTTGGTTCCCATCCAGCTATCAGCCACTGCCTCCATCGGCTTGCCCATGTTGATCAAACGGTTGGCGCTGGCGAATTCGTACACGAACAGTATGCCCTGGGGCGACTGTACGATCTGAAACGGATAAGGCATGTAGTTCGCACGGGGGATGCCCGGCATGTAGCACTTGGCCTCCGGGTCGCTGCTGCGCCGCTTGTCGAAGTTGGCTTTTTTCTGTGCGAGCGCCGCCGGAAGATATGGAATCGCGCCGCCTTCGACGACTCCCTGACCGGCGGGTTCAGCGCCGATGGCGCCCGTTTGCCATAGGGGCCCTGCTTGCGCCGAGTGGTCCTCCAGGTCCCAGTTGGCCGTATTCAGGGCCTCCCAGATGCCGCTTAGGTCCGCGTGGCCATCGGCGGCACGCGGCGCGCGGTAGTCCTGGGCTGGCTCGGCAGGCGCCGCCAAGGCAAGCAAGGCCGCCGCGACCAGCAAAAACATCGATCCATTTCGTATCGATAAATTCGCGGGATCGGCGTTACTTTTTTTCATCGTACGGCGCACCGGTTCCGGAAGAGCCGAGGAACAGCTTGCGTCCGTCGGGCAAGGTGATGTCGCGGCCGTTGGCGCGCATCGATCCGTCCTTGGCCTGGTAACCCTCCACCACCACCCGTGTGCCGGGAGTCAGGGTGGTCTTGGTGATGCCGCGCCGCAGGAGCACGTTCGGGCTGCCGGCCTCGATCATCCAGGCGGTCACTTTGCCGTCCTGGCCCTTGACGTCCACGTGGATCCACGCGTGCGGATTGATGAATTCCACGCGGCTGACGACGCCCTCCAAATGAACCGGCTTGTTGGCGTCGAACTCCGCGGAGAATGCGTGATGCGCGGGCGCCGGCGTTGCGGTCAGCATCAGTGCGCAGGCGGTCGTTAACATTACCCAGGTGCGAGTCATCCTACCGGGCTAACAGAGTCAACCGGTGGCGTCAAGCATACGGGTTGATACCGACCTTGAGTCAGCGAATCAGCCGTTCAAGACATCCATGAGTGCCGCAATCTGGATTGTCGCAAAGGTGACAAAGGTGTCGGAGACCGCATAGGGCAGGATGATCTGGTCTTTGTGCCGCATCGCCCCGCAGGTGTACACGACGTTCGGTACGTAGCCCTGCCGCTCGCTGGGTTCAGGCCGAATCAGCGGCTCACGCGTCCGTGCGAGAACCTTGGACGGATTGGCTTTGTCGAGCAAAACCGCCCCGATCGAATATTTTCGGACCGGTCCCACGCCGTGGGTCAACAGTAACCAACCCTCATCGAGTTCAATGGGCGAACCGCAATTGCCAATCTGCACGAATTCCCAAGGGAATTCAGGCTTCAAAATCGCGCTGCCGCCGTCCCATGAGTACAAGTCGTCGGAGTAGATCAGATAGAGGTTCTCGTTGTCCTGCCGCGCGATCATGGCGTACTGTCCGCCGATGCGGCGGGGAAACAGGGCCATGCCCTTGTTCTTGGCGGCGGCACCGCTCAAGGGCGACATGCGGAAGGATAGAAAGTCCTGGGTCTCGATCAACTCCGACCTGATCGCCCTCCCGTTGTAGGCCGTATAGGTCGCGTAGAAGGTCTTTTTCCCATCATCCTCGAATGCCACGAAGCGCGCGTCCTCGATGCCGTTTGATTGCGCTTCAGTGACAGGGAAAATCACCCGCTCGCTGATGTCCTGCTCCGACCTGAAGATCAGTTCGACATCATCGCCGTTGGGGCCGGAGCGCCGATCCTTCACGGTCGGAATCGATGCAAGACGCGCCGTTGGATCGACCGTCAGTTTGCCATCGGCAGCAATGGATCCGGATCGAAATGTCAATGAGGAGACGTGTCCTTCCCCGACCGCACGCAGGCTCAGGATGAAGCGAAGTTCCCCCTTGGCCGCACCGGATTGATCGAGATGAGCAACGATGCTCGGATTGAACAGCGCCGCCGCTTCGAAGGAATATTCGAGCATGAAATAGGCGCCGATGAGCCGTCGCTGCTCCTTGGTGAAGGTCGCGTGCGAAGAAAAGGCCTCTTCCATTTCGTTGGCGCGCGCCTCGAAGGTTTCGAGCAGATTGCGGTGGCGATCCTCGAAGTTCTCGAGGACTTCGGCCAGCTGGTGGGAAACGGTTTCTGAATCGAGCGCCAGGACGCGATCGACGATGTGGTTGGCCCGGGTCTTGTCGGTGGCATTGAGATCCCGCGGTTCGGTCGCCGGCCTGAAGGGGCGCACGACCACTCTTGCCGGATCTGGGCGCAGATAAAGATCCTGCCGGTGCAGAACCTGCGTACTGACAAGATGCGGTTTGACTAGTGAAAGATGCGGTTTGATTAGGGAAGTCTACCGGGAATCAGGCGCGCAAAGCGAGAAGCGGTGCGGGTTTCGTGCGATTGGCCACCGTGCGCGCGGCCTGGCGAATCTCGGCCAGGCTGAGGAGATAGGACACGGCGGACTCGCCGCCTCTGTTTTCGTTCGCGCGGTCGGGGTGCAGTCCGTCGCGGCAACTTCCGGTCGCCAGATCGACCAGCGGCGACGATAAATCGTTGGCGCCGAGAAACCAGGCAAATGCCCGCGCGGCATCGGCCCGCCATTTAATGTCGCCATCCGCACGCCAGGCGGCGAGGCAGGCGGAAATCGTCGCCGTCGCCTCGAGGGGCTGCTGATCAAAGCCCCTAGGGGGCTTGCGCTTGTCACCGAAACTATCGGACCCAACCGGCCGAAAGGTGCCTGCCCTGGAGATCTGCAGGGCCATCAGCCATCGCAAGGATCTCAAGCCAGCGTCAATATAGGGGGGCGCGCCGATGGCAATACCCGTCACGATCAGCGCCTGCGGCAAGCGTGCGTTATCGTAGGCAAGACCGTCCTCGAACCAAACCCAATCGCTGGTCTCGACCGACGATAAGATCGACATCAGCCTATCGGCCAGCAAATGCCGCAGTTCCCGAGCCTGGGAATCCTTGGTGAGTGCCGCGCAATAGGCGTCCAATCCGAGCAGCGTGAAGGCCCAGGCTCGTGGCGAGTGAAATCTCTCCACGGCGGGTAGCGCCTCGGCGAATAGAGAGGCGGCCCATCGCCGCCGCGACTCGTTGGCATCTTTTGCCGTGCACTCGCCCAAGGCCCAGAGTGCCCGCCCGTGGCAGTCTTCCGAGCCAACATCCTCGAGCCAGCGGCGCTCGAAGCTCATGAAGTTTCGAAACCGCTTAGGTTGGGGATTCCACGCGTGCTGAACGAAGGCGGCCAATCGCGCTGTCAGCGTTTCGGGCAGGCGCTGCTCACCCGCGGTATTGAGCGCACAGGCCACGAGCAGGGCGCGGGCATTGTCATCGACGCAATAACCGTGCGCTCGATCGGGTACCGCACAGACCGCATGTTGCAGAAGTCCCGTGTCGTCACACATGGAGAGAAAATGACCCAATTGCATCTGCGGGGCGGGCAGACTGGCGGCTGAAGGTGCATCTTCGCCTTGCCGTGCAACGACAGTAAACGGATGCGCGCGCCGGACTTCCTCAAAGACGCCCAGGTAGCGCTCCGCGGTGCGCTCCCAGGTCATCGAGCGGCTGCTGGCGTAGGCGTGCTCGCGCATAGTCTGTCGTCGGACAGTGTCGGTGAGCAATCCTGATATTTCGGTACCGATGGCCTTTGGATCCCCAAAGGGCACCAGAACGCCGCGCCCGTCGGCCAGCAGTTCGAGCGCATGCCAGTAAGGAGTCGAAACCACCGCTTTGCCCAGCCCAAAACTGTAGGCCAATGTGCCCGAGGTCATCTGCGCTGCGTTGAGATAGGGCGTGACATAGACGTCGCACATCGAGATGAAGTCGAGCAATGTCGCTTGATCGACGAACCGGTTGAGAAAAACCACCTGCTTCTCGACGCCGAGCGCGCGAGCGCGAGCGATCAGACTCTCGCGGTAGCTCTCGCCTTGAGTGCGAACGAGGTTGGGATGGGTCGCGCCCAGGACGACATATTGCGCATCGGCACGGCTTTTGAGGATGGACGGCAGGGCGTCTATCATGACTTCGACGCCCTTGTTGGGAGAGAGCAAACCGAAGGTCAGTATGATTGCCTTGCCGCTGAAGCCGAGCTTTGCTTTGGCCGTGTCGGGCTCGACGAAGGCGGAGTCGGGAATACCGTGCGGGATGACCTCGATCTTGTCCGCCCGTACGCCGTAAACGGTCCGCAGCAGGTTGCGCGCTTTCTCCGCCATCACGATGACCGTCGAGGAGGCATCGACGATTCCATTCAGGACACTGCGCTGCGCGGGTTTCGGTTCCGCAAGTACTGTGTGAAGCGTCGTGACGATCGGCATCTTCAGGCGCGACAGCAGCGCCATGATGTGATTGCCGGCATCTCCTCCGAATATGCCGAATTCGTGCTGCAGGCAGACAATTTGGAAACGCGCCGCATTGAGAAAATCGGCGGCGCGCGCGTACTCTGGCAGATTCTGGTCATTGATTTGCAGTCGAACAACCGACGGATAGTCATAAGTATGACCGTGATCGGTCATTGCCACGATGGCGGTTTCCGCACGTGGGCGTAATTTGGAAATCGCCTGTTCCAGATCGGTGGTGAAGGTGGCGATTCCGCAGCGGCGGGGGAGAGAGTTACCTATGAATGCCAAACGGCTGGATGGAGTCAATTGGATCGCCTTCGCCCCAGGAACAGCCATGCGATGACAGCAATGCCTGCCGCGACCAAAACAACCTCGAGAATGATGGGGTTTGCGAGTACCGAAGTCATATTGCAGTTCCTCCAGGGTGTTGGTGCGCGACTCAATGAGTGAAGCTGCGGACGGTGCGCAAGAGCCTCTGCAAGGCGGAGTATCGTCGCGAACCAGCTAAGCCGCAGCCAGCCCCTTCCCTAGGCTGACGTAGGAGGACATAACCCACCATCGTAGGGTCGGCGGATTCTTCAGCACTCGAGGGAGTTGGCCCCCCGTACAAGGCCGACGTTAATCCGAACAGCGATCCCCGGCGCCCTATGGCGCCGCTTCACCGATCAGCCCCACCATCTCCGCAGCTTGGATCGCGCGTGCGCCCAAGCCGTTGAGGTTATATATCGGTCGCTGCAGCCCTGAATGTTTGCCAGTCGTGGGTCGGATGACTTGAACGTATCCCTTCTCTGCCAGCCTTCCGAGGTATACGTATACCGTCGTGCGATCAACGGACCCGCGCGACTTCTGCACCACTTCCGTTCCGTTCATGCCTTTGCCCGCCGATTGTAATAATCGTAAGACCTCGAGTTCTCGGTGCGAGGGCCATTTTCCGTTATCCATGCGTGTTAACTCCGAAACTATGGCCGTGATTGCTGGAATGTAAGGCCTACACTCGTCTCGGTCTGTACGGTGGGAGACACACGACAAAGTCCCGGACCAGGCACTCGCTTTGTGCGAGGCAACGCGGGATAGCGTGCTATGCCGTGTTTCCGGCGTCGACCGTGATCACGGTTCCTGTGATATTGCGGCCGCCGTCTCCGAGCAAGAATTCGACGCTGCGCGCCACATCGACTGGTTCGGCCATGCGCTTGAGGGCGCTGCGCCGCGCAATTGTTTCACGCTGCGCTTCGTTGAGTTCATTGGTCATCTCGGTGTCGATGAAACCGGGCGCCAGGGCGTTCACGGTTATCCCGAGCGATCCCACTTCGCGCGCCAGCGAGCGCGTAAACCCAATCAATGAGGCCTTCGAGGCGCTGTAAACCGACAGGCCGCTGTAGCCGGCGGAAGCGACGATCGAGGCGATGTTCACGATCCGGCCCTCGCGCTGCGACATCATTGATTTGAGCACGTATTTCGCCAGCAAGATGGGCGCAATGGTATTGAGCTGGATCAGCCGCTGAATTTCCTTGTCGCGCATGTTGGCGAGGATGCCGCTGCCTCCCAGCCCCGCATTGTTGACGAGACCAAAGAGCGGGTCGAAGCCGCTGCGCAGCGCGCGCACCAAGGGCGGAATTTGGTCCAAGTCGGATAAGTCGCAGGCGCGAAACTCGATCGCGCCGCGGCCGGTCTCAACGGCCGCCCGGCTGGCCGCAGCCAATCCCTCGCTCGAGCTGCGCGCGACCGCGATGACTCTAAAGCCCGCGGCGGCGAGCGTGCGGGCCATTGCAAGTCCCAGCCCGCGGCTGCCGCCGGTGACGATGACATTGCGCACTAAGGCCGCACCAGTTTGCCGGCAGCCGTGAGCTCGAGCGCGGGGACGAAGCGCAGCATTGCGGGCACCTTGTGGGCGGCGAGTGTGCGGCGACAGGCATTCAGCAGGTCATTCTTGACGAGTTCTGCAGTGCTCGCGTCGGCGCTGTGCTGCGTATCCGACAGCACCACCTCGGCGACGACCACGGCGCCGGTGATGGGACTGCGCCGGCCCTTGACGAGCGACATGCGCACACGTGGATCGGCATTGAGCACCGACTCGACTTCCTCCGGATACACCTTCAAGCCCCCGACATTGATGATGCCGCCCTTGCGGCCGCGAAAATAATAGCGGCCCGCGACAAGCTCCACCATGTCGCCGGTATCGACATAGCCGTCCGTGCTCGCGAGCCCGGCTGCGGCGGCGTCCAAGTAGCGGGTGGCGGTGCGTCCCGAGCGAACCCACAACGTGCCATCATGAACTTTCATTTCGCTGGCTGCGCGCGGATTATCGACGAAATCCGCCGGAAAGCCTTCGCGCCCGTCATTCACATCGAAGGCCACGCCCGCTTCGGTGGATGCAAACGCATGCGCAATACGTGCGTTCGGGTAAGCGGCACGCAGGTTGTCGAGCACCGTCTGATCGGCCACCTCGCCCGAAAGCCGCACATATTCGGGCGCAATGAGCGCCGTGTCGCCGCTCATGAGTGCGCGGCGCCAGTGCGAGGGAGTCCCCGAAATATGCGTTACCCCGGCGGCCCCCGCGCGCGCCAGAAAATCGTGAGTCGATTCGCCCGCACTGGAAAGCAGCAGTGGAGACCCGGAGATCACGGCGCGAAGATAAATCTGCAGTCCTCCATAGCGGCGAATGTCGTAGAAGGTGCTCCAGACCATGGGTCCAGCCTTGGCGGCGCGCGGCAGCGCGCCCGCGAGACTCTCGAAGCTGTGCACCACCAACTTCGGCATCCCTGTCGTGCCGGAAGTCAAAAGAATCCATTCGGTGGCTTCGGTGCGGCGCCGTTGCAAATCTTCGAGCACCGGCCGCAGCGTCGTCCGAAAGTGCGCGATGGGTGGCTTCGATTCCGGCGCGGGTGCATCGTCCACGAGGACGGCATCGGCTTCCGCCGCTGCGCAAACGCTGCTTAGTTGCTCAGGGCCCAAGTCGGGCGTAGCCAGTACCACCCGTCGCGCCACACCATCGAGCTCCACCAGTGCGAGGGCGGTGGGTAATTGCTCGCGCGAGGAAAGCACCACGGATCGGCCGCGCAGCAGCTCCAACTGTCCGCCAAGTGTCGATGCCGCGGCAAGTTCGGAAAGCGCGACGGACGCGGCGCGTCCGTGAAAAATGCCGGCGATGGGCTCGCCGGGCCGCACAATGGATTCCCACAAAGAACTCGCCGCAGCGGAAGGCGAAATTCGAGCGGCATCCGTCATCGATAGGAATCCTTCTTGCGCAGGCGGTGTCGTTCTCGCTGTTCATTATCGCCCATGCAGCAAAGCAGCGGCAACCGGACCGCCACCGCTCAATCTGTCAAAATCGCGGTAGCTTGAGTCACGCGGAGTCTCATCATCGCCCTCATCGAAGCAAATCCCGCGAAATTGTCGCCCAGCTTGGGCTCCCTGTTTCCGCGGGGCGCCCTCGCGGCCGAGTTGCGCGAACCCGGTAATCCCTGTTTCCTGTTCCCCGGGGAAGCGCAGCACATCGGAAAAGCGGTCCTCAAGCGTGCGCAAGAATTCGCGGCGGGAAGACTGTGCGCCCGAGCGCTGCTGGCCGAATTTGGCGTCCATGATTTCCCCGTCACGGTGGCGGATGACCGGCAGCCGGTATGGCCGGAAAAGCTGGTGGGCAGCATCACGCATACAGCAGGATTGTGCGCTGCAGTGGTCGCGGAGCGGACACGGCTGCGCGCCGTGGGGTTGGACAGCGAAGTGGCGGGAAGCGTCAAGGTGGAACTCTGGCCGAGCATCTGTACAAGCTTCGAAATCGAGTGGCTGCGCTCGCTGCCGGAATCGGAGCAGGCGATCGCGGCGACCTTGATTTTCTCGGCCAAAGAAGCCTTCTATAAGTGCCAGTACTCGCTGCTGCGCGAACGTTTAGGATTTCACGATGCCAGTGTGGAGGTCGTCAGCACAGGAGGGGCGGGGGGCGATTTTAGAATCCATGCCACGAAGTCCATTGCGTTGGCCGGGCACGCCGTGCTGCCGGTGCAAGGTAAGTATCTATTTCACCAGCAGTTCGTGACCGCCGGCATTGCCTTGGCCGCCGCAGCAGGCTCGGCTCAGTAGGCCTGCTCGTCGCGAAACACTTTGACGACGGTCAACAGCAGGATTTTGATGTCGAGCATGGGCGACCAGTGCCGCAAATAATCAAGATCGAAATCGACCCTTGCCTGCATCTGTGCCAATTGCGAGGTTTCGCCGCGGCAACCGTTGACTTGCGCAAGACCGGTGATGCCGGGCAGGACTTTGTGGCGCACCATGTAGCCCTTGATGAGTTTGCGGTACTCCTCGTTGTGGGCGACCGCGTGGGGTCTTGGGCCCACCAAGCTCATGCGCCCCTGCAGCACATTGATGAGTTGCGGCAGTTCGTCCATCGACGATCGGCGCAGCACAGCGCCGATCGGGGTGATGCGGCGATCGAATCTGGACGCCTGTGTTATCTGCGCGCCGTCCTCGATGACTCGCATGGTGCGAAACTTGTACACCGCGATCTCGCGGCCGTCCAAACCGTAGCGGCGCTGCCTGAAGATGATGGGGCCGGGCGACGAGACTTTGACCAGAATGGCGATCGCCACCAGGAGCGGCAGCATCATCATCAGGATCAGCAGCGAAAACCCGACGTCGGTGAGCCGTTTTGCAACCCCGCGGTATCCGTAAAATGGGGTTTCGCACATGGCGACCACGGGAATGCCGTGAATCTCGCCCGAGCGCGCCTGGATCAGGTCGAAGACAAAGATATCCGGCACGTAATAAATCGACGCCGTGGTATCGCGCAGATCGTCAAGCAGATCCATGACGCGTTTGATGTGCCGAACCGGCAAGGCGATGAAAATGACATCCGTGCGATTGTCCTTCACGTACTGCGACATGTCGCTCAAGGAACCGACGAGCTCATTGCCGGCTTCCATCCCCAGCCGATCGGTGCTGCGATCGTCGAAGAAGCCGGTCACCGTCAAGCGCATCCCCGGGTTGTTTTTCAAGCGCTCCGCGAGCTCAAGGCTGATGGAGTTATATCCGGCAATGATGGCTTTGCGGCTGTCGAAAGCGCTCATCAAGAAGCGGCGCATGATCTCTTGCATGCCTAAGGTGGCCGCGATCAACGCCACCGGCGTGCCCACCGCCCAGGTCAGGAATACACTGCGCGGATATTCATCGAGCGACTTGGTGACGTAGCCCACCGCCAACAAAATCCCCAGCAGCAACAGCCAGCGGAAAATGACATCGATAACGGCCGAGACGCGCGTCGAGGCCAGTTGTGTGCTGACCTCGCGCGGCGGCTGCACCAGGACCAAACACAGTACCGCCACGATGACGACGGCCGCGGACGAAGGGTCGAATCCCTTATCGAAGAAAATGACGGTCGCGTATAGCGAAGCGACGGCGACGACGGCGGGCGTTACCGCTTGCACGCCGATCATTATCGCGGTCAGAAAGCTCTGCTTTAACAAGACCGGTTGGGTCATTGGGTATCCGTTAAGTTGCGAACCTCGCTCTCTTCGCCCTTCTCGGGCGACTCAAGGGGCGACATGATTACCCCGCATCATCGATCAAGTCCAACGATTTAATCTTTATCCGAGACAACAAAGGTTAAATCGCCATGGCGTGTGCCGGAGCGGCCCTCCCGCGCAGTGATATTCTAGGCAACAATGACTATTGTTCCATTACTAGATCTTAAGGCGCAATACGCGCAGATTCGCGCCGAAGTCATGCCGGTTATCGAGCGGGTGTGCGCCAGCCAGCGCTTCATTCTCGGCGACGAGGTGCTGGGGCTGGAGGCCGAAGTGGCTGGCTATTGTGCCTCCTCGGCCGGCATCGGCGTCTCCTCCGGAACGGATGCGCTGCTGCTCGCGATGATGGCCCTTGGGCTGGGTGCCGGCGATGAGGTCGTTACCTCGCCTTTTACCTTTTTCGCTACCGCCGGCACGATCGCCCGCTTGGGCGCGCGGCCGGTATTCTGCGATATCGACCCGGTGTCGTTTAATTTGTCGCCCGCGGCGGTGCAAGATTTCATCGACCGGCAATGTGTGGTGCGAGCCGGCCAATTGATCAATCGCAGCACCGGAGGATCGGTCAAGGCGTTGATGCCCGTGCACCTGTACGGCCAATCAGCCGACATGGATCCCTTGATGGCGATCGCCAAGCAGCATCGCTTGAAAGTTATCGAGGATGCCGCGCAGGCCATCGGCACGGAATATAAGCACGGCGTGCGCGTGGGCTCGATCGGCGACATTGGCTGCTTTTCTTTTTTTCCCAGCAAGAATCTCGGCGCGTTCGGCGATGCCGGCCTCTGCACCACGAACGATGCTGAGCTTGCCGAAAGCATGCGGGTGTTGCGCGTGCACGGCGGGAAACCCAAGTATTTTCACTTGGTTATCGGCGGCAACTTTCGCATCGATGAGCTGCAGGCCGCCGTGCTGCGCGTGAAACTGAAGTACTTGGACGGCTGGACGCAGGGAAGGCAGCGCAACGCTGCCGTTTACGACGCCGCCTTCGCCGATCGGCAATTCGCGGACAAGCTCGCAACCCCGCGCGCGCCCGCTGACGGCAGGCATATTTTCAATCAATACATCGTGCGTGTGCAGAACCGCGACGCACTGAAGGATTTCTTGGCGAAACGCGGTATCGGTACCGAGATCTACTATCCGGTTCCATTGCACCTGCAGAAGTGCTTTGCGTATTTAAATCATCGCGCCGGAGACTTTCCGGAAGCCGAGCGCGCCGCGGCAGAGTCGCTGGCGTTGCCGATCTATCCGGAACTGGAGCCGGCGCAGCTAGAGCATGTGATCGCTGCTATCCGCGAGTTCTATCGCTAAGACGGGGGGTCGCCTACCGAAAAGCCTTGCGCTAAAATCGAGGCAAGCAACCCAGGGGGACCTTACCTATGGCGCGTGCATTGGCCGCTAATATCGAGCGCGATATGCTCTTATTGAGCGCACAGGACCGCTTGGCGCTCGTTCGCAAACTAATCGATAGCCTGGCTGCTACAGACGACGCGAATGCAGACGCTGCTGCGTGGCTCGAGGAGGCGCAACGTCGTGTCGGCGAGTTGGAGAATGGGACGGCCCGGATATTTCCAGCAGAAGAAGTGTTGAATGAGTATCGAAATACTCTCAAGCAGCTGGGCGACTAATTTGAATTCGGTCAGCTCTTCTTGAAATCGTCCGGCAACAGCTGGTGGCGCGACAGCAATTTGTAAAAGTCGGTGCGATTGCGCTTCGCCAGGCGGGCGGCCTGGCTGACATTGCCGGTCGTTATCTGCAGGATCTGCGATAGGTAATTGCGCGTGAATTCGTCCCTCGCTTCGTCGAAGGAGGGCAGCCGAATGGGATTGCCGCCGAGGGATTGCTGCACCAATTCCGCAGTGATGATGGGGCCGTGCGATAGCGCGACGTTTTGCCGCACGACGTTGTAGAGCTGCCGCACATTGCCGGGCCACTCGGCCGTGGCCAGCAGCTCCACCGCTTCCGGCGCGTAAATCTTGCGCTGGCCGCTTTCCTTGGCGATCTGTTCCAGAAAATGCGCGACCAGCAGGGGAATGTCCTCGCGGCGCCGTCCCAAGGGGGGCACATCGATGTGCACGACATTCAGCCGGTAGTACAGGTCCTCGCGAAACTCTCCGGCGATCATCATTTCGTGCAAGTCGCGATGCGTCGCTGAAATGATTCGCACGTTGGTCTGCACGGCGTCCGCGGCGCCCGCCGGGCGAATGGTATTGTCCTGCAGCACGCGCAGTAATTTCACCTGCAGCCGCATCGGCATATCGCCGACCTCATCCAAGAGCAGGGTGCCGCCGTCCGCGGTTTCAAACAGACCCTTTTGCGCGCGGGTCGCACCCTCAAAAGCGCCCCGTTCGTGGCCGAACAGTTCCGACTCCAGCAGGTTCTCCGCCATCGCGCTGCAATTGATGGCCACGAATGGCTTGTTGCGCCGCGGGCTGGCTTCGTGAATCGCGCGCGCCAGCAGTTCTTTGCCGGTGCCGCTCTCGCCCGTCAGCAACACCCGCGCATCCGTTCCGGCGACCATGTTGGCTTGCGCCAGCTTGTCTTCCATCAGCTGATTGCGAGTAATGATGTTCTGGCGCCAGTCCTCATCCACGTGTGCGAAGCCCGATACCTTGAGGGCCTTCTGCACGTGATCGAGCAATTCCTGCTTGTCCACGGGCTTGGTGAGAAATCCGAACGCGCCGCTTTGCGTCGCGTACACGGCATCCGGAATCGTACCGTGCGCCGTCAAGATGATGACCCGCAGACCCGGCCAGCGGCTCTGCAGCTCTTTCAGCAGGCCGATGCCGTCCATGTTGTCCATGCGCAGATCCGTGATCACGAGATCCGGGCGGAAGCGTACGCAGGCCGCCAGCGCCGCCGCCGCACTTTCGACCGCTTCCACATCGTAGTTCTCGGCGCGCAGGCGGATGGTCAACAGTCGCAGCAAGCCCGGATCGTCGTCCACTACCAGAATGCGGGCCTTACGCTTTTGCGGCGTCTGGGTCTCGCGCGAACCGACAGGTAACGATGAAGATAGGGGGGTGGTGGCGGCAACCGAGTAGGCGTTCAATTCAATCTCTCTATGGTCAGACATTATGGCTTTTGGATGCCTTTCGGGTCGCTCGAGCGCTGTTCGATGTGAGTGACCGCTTCGAGTTTAGCTTTCGCGTCGTCCAAGGCCTTGCGTAACTTCGCATTTTCGTCCGTCTCTGCCGCGAGCCGCCGGTTGATGGCCTGCAGCTTATCGCGCGCATCTGCGGAATCACGAGGTGCTTCCTCCCGCAGCCGGTTGTTTTCAGCCTGCAGGATCAGCCTCTGCTCGACCTCCTTGAGTTCCACAGCGGCCAATAAGCGCTCTGCAGGTAGTAGAGTCTCAGGCCTGGCGAGTAATTGCGACAACTGTCGCTGTGCAGCGACGGGATTGGAGCCGCCAAATCCAGGTGTCGCCAAAGCCAGTGCATAGCGCAGTTTGTTGGCGGTGGTGGGCGTCAACTCCGCCGCATCCTTGGCCGACTGGAACAGTTCTGCCTGGCGGGCGGGATCGCCCTGCGGCAGGTTCGCCATCATCTCGAGCAGCGGAGCAATGTAGCTGGCGTCTTGCTGGGCACGGTAAGGGACTTCCTCAGGGGCGGGTGTTTTGGGACGCCCTAGGACGCCGCAGCCACCCACCCAAAGGGCGACGAACGCGCATGCTGCGATGCGCTGTTTGCTATGCAGCATGAGCTTTTGCACGCACCTGTGCGGGCTGGCGCAGCGGCAATCGCACGCGAAAGTGGGCTCCGCCGGCCTTCGGCTCCAGGATTTCGATGCTGCCGCCATGGGCATTGACGAATTCCGTTACGACCGACAAGCCGATTCCCGTCCCTTTGACATGTCCGCCTTGCGGCGTTTTGCCCTGATAGAAAGCCTCGAATATCTTTTTGCGCTCATCGGCGGGGATCCCCGGCCCGCTGTCCATCACATCCAGAATCAGCTGTTCGCGCTCGGCGTGTGCGTGCAGGGAAATCGTGCCCCCGCGCGGCGTGAACTTGATGGCATTGGACAGCAGGTTGTCCAGGATCAGGCGCAGCTTGGCGCGGTCGGCCAAGGCGGTAAGATCTTCCACCTGCACATCCAGGCGCACGCGTTGCGCCACCAGGGTGAGTTGCTGATTTTCCAACACGCTCTTGATCAAGGGCCGCAATTTGAATTCGGAGACCTCGAGGCCCACACTCTTCGCCTGCCAGGCGCTGAAGGACAATAAATTTTCAATGAGGCGCTGTAGCTTCATACCGTTCTCGCGCAAGATCGCCGTGACTTCGCGCTGGCTGCTTTTCAGCTCGCCCACCGCGCCGTCCATCAAGAGTTCGGTCCCTTCGCGAATATTTGCCAGCGGTGTTTTCAATTCATGCGACATGTGTCGCAGAAAGCGGTTCTTTTCCTGGGCGAGATCCAATAGGCGGCCTCTCAGCCACTCCAATTGCGTCGCCAGGCGCTCCAAGTCGGCAGGACCGCGAATGGCGATTGGCCGAGAAAATGTGCCGCGGCCGAGTTCGCTGATGGCCCGATCGATGGCGCGCAGCGGTCTGCCGAACAGATACGTGAACACGCCGACCACGAGAAGTGTCATCGGCGCGAGCAGCAGTGTCTGCCACAAGAGGTTCTGTTGCGCCTTCTGGGTCGCCGCCTCCAGGCTCGCGGTTTCGTGATCGATCTGCAAACTGATCTGATCCGAGACCTTGGATGCCGCCTCGGAGAGCTGCGGGAGACTGCTGATCACATTCGTCATCTGGGTCGAGTTCGGCGCCGCATGCTGCACGACATCGAGCAATCGGTCCGCATGCTCTTGCAGGGCGAGCGCACCTTGCTGCGAGGCCTCGTCGAGCGGCAGGGTGAGCAGCTCGTGGATGGTCGCGACGAGGCGTGCATTGTTGCGTGCGTAAACTTCGCGCAGATCCGCACTGCCGAGGACTTGATACAAACCCGCGGTACGTTCGAGCGCGCCGATCTCTTCGAACATGCGTTGGTTGTTGCGGGTACCCTGCATGCCGTGGATCACCAATTGTTGACTGCGAATCGACAGGCGATTCATTTGCACGGCGGCATTCACGATCGCAAACAACAGCGGAGCAGCCACGATCGTAAAGCCGACCAGCATCAGACCGCTCAAGGATTTGGGCCGGGGCATGCGCATGATCGACATTCTAGCAGCGGTTAGTTGCCAAAAAGGAGTGACCCTATCGTATCTGTAGAATTGACCCGCATGAGAAGTGAAACACCGTATGCGAAGCTGTCTCCGGAGATCGTCTTGGACGCGATCGAGGCCGTAGGGTTTCGCTGCGACGGCCGGGTGCTGGCGCTCAATAGCTACGAAAATCGGGTGTACCAGATTGGCATCGAGGACGGCGAGCCGGTGGTCGCTAAATTCTATCGACCCGGTCGCTGGAGCGATGAGGCCATCCGCGAGGAACACACATTTGCCGGTGAACTGGCCGCGCAAGAAATACCCGTGGTTGCGCCGTTGTTGCAGGAGGGCCAGTCGCTGCACACGCATCAGGGTTTCCGCTACGCGGTTTTTCCACGCCGCGGCGGACGCTGGCCGGAACTGAAGAACAGCGACGAACGGGAATGGGTCGGCCGCTTTCTCGGACGCATCCATGCGGTGGGCCGCGCCGCCCGATTTCGCTACCGGGGCGTTTTGAGCATTGAGGATCTTGGACGCCATGCCCGCGATTTCGTGCTGGCGGGCGACTGGATGCCCGACTACCTGGCCACCAAGTACGCGGATGTTACGGACGAGCTATTGGACGAAGTGCAGGCGCACGCTGAAGGGTGGGGCGGCGCCGGCACGCTGCGCATACTCGGGGACTGCCACCGCGGCAATATTCTGTGGACGGATTTGGGGCCGCACTTCGTCGATCTCGATGACTGCCTCACGGGACCTGCGATTCAAGACCTCTGGATGCTGCTCTCCGGGGGCCAACAGGAAATGCGCACCGAGCTGCGTGATTTGCTCACCGGTTACGAGCAATTCTTGCCGTTCGACCGCAGCGAAATCGCGCTGATCGAGCCGTTGCGCGCATTGCGAATGGTGCACTACTCCGCGTGGTTGGCGCGCCGCTGGCACGATCCCGCCTTTCCGAAAGCCTTTCCCTGGTTCGCCGAGCCGCGCTACTGGGAGCAGCAGCACCGGGCGCTCGAGGAGCAGCTGGCGGCAGTCCGCGGACCGCCCCTTGGGTTGTAATAGGCGCTCGTGAGTTGTGGTAAGCGCCATATTTGGTGATCATGCGCAGGATGGCTGGACACAAACTTAAGGTTCGGATCGCGCAGCTACTGCTGCTGCTCTCTGCGGCAGCGACTTTGAGTGCCTGTCATCGGGACGCCGGAGGCGCAGCTGCCGGCAACCCCGCGCCGCAGGTCAAGCCCAAGGCCCCAGTTACGCCCAAGCCGGGCCCCACGGCGGCGGAACAGACCGCCGACATGGTGGATGCCTCGGCTCAGGGCAAATCGCAACTGCCGGTGCAGCTGAAGTTCGAATTAATGCAACGGCCGAAAGTGGGTCAGGCGCTCGAGATCAACATCGCGCTCATACCGCAGATCGATGCGAGTCCGGCAATCGTCAAGGTCAATGGCGGGGATGGCCTCACCCTGGGCGCCGATGGCGCAGAATTCGACATTCCGGCCGCCACGGCCGGCGAGGTCTATCGCCAGACGGTGAATGTCACGCCCGCCGCCGAGGGCGTGCTGATCCTGGGCGTGACCGTGTCGCTCAAACACGATGACATCACTGATTTGAAGACCTTTTCCGTGCCCCTGATCGCGGATCGTTGAAACTGCGACGTGCGGCCCCTAAACGCCCTATAATGGGGGGTTTCCCAAGGGCGCCTTACCGTGACTCAGAAGCTTCGCAACATCGCCATCATCGCGCACGTCGATCACGGCAAAACCACGCTCGTCGATCAGCTGTTGCGCCAGTCCGGCACGCTCGATGCGCGCAAGGATTTGCAAGAGCGGATCATGGATTCGAACGACTTGGAGCGTGAACGCGGCATCACGATTCTGGCCAAGAATACCGCGATCAGCTGGGGCGACTATCGAATCAACATCGTGGATACGCCGGGACACGCGGACTTCGGCGGCGAAGTGGAGCGCGTGCTGGCGATGGTCGACTGCGTGCTGCTGCTCGTCGATGCGGTGGACGGCCCCATGCCGCAGACGCGCTTCGTCACGCAGAAGGCCTTCAAGCATGGCCTCCGGCCCATCGTCGTCATCAACAAGATCGACCGCGATGAAGCGCGCCCCGGCTGGGTGCTGGATCAAACCTTCGATTTATTCGACCGCTTGGGCGCAACCGACGAGCAGTTGGACTTCCCGGTCATCTACGCCTCCGCCTTGCGCGGCTTCTCCGGCCTCGAATCGACCGTGCGCGAGGGCGACATGCAGCCGCTGTTCAAAACCGTGGTCGAGCATTGCCCGCCTCCCGATGTGGATGTGGACGGACCTTTGCAGCTGCAAGTTACGCTGCTCGACTACTCGAGCTACGTGGGCGCAATCGGCATCGGGCGCATCAAGCGCGGCACCATCAAGCGCGGCATGGCGGTGACCGTCGTCTCGCGCGACGGAAAACAGCGAGCCGAACGAATCACTCAGATCCTGGGTTTCCACGGCCTTACGCGCGTCGAGGTGGAGTCGGCCGGCGCGGGGGATATCGTTGCCTTTGCCGGCATCGCGGAACCCAAGGTTTCCGACACCCTGTGCGATCCGGCAACGGTCGAGCCGCTGCCCAGTCTCACGGTCGATGAACCGACCATCAGCATGACCTTCGAGGTCAATACCTCGCCCTTCTTGGGGCGCGAGGGCAAGTTCGTCACCAGCCGGCAAATCCGCGAGCGCCTGGAGCGCGAGGCCATTCACAACGTGGCGCTGCGCGTCGAGCCGACCGCCGATCCGGATAAGTTCGTGGTGTTCGGGCGCGGCGAATTGCATCTCGGCGTCTTGCTGGAAAATATGCGGCGCGAAGGCTATGAAATGGCCGTTTCGAGACCGCGCGTGGTCATCAAACAGATCGACGGCGCCCCTCATGAGCCGTACGAGCAGGTCACGGTCGATGCCGATGCCGAGGCGCAGGGCGACGTCATGTCGGCTCTCGGCAGCCGCGGCGCGGAACTCAAGGACATGCAGGCGGATGGCCGCGGTCGAATCCGCTTGGATTACATGGTGCCCTCGCGCGGCTTGATCGGCTTTCAGACCGAGTTTCGCACCATGACCCGCGGTACGGGACTGCTCCACCATGTGTTCGATCACTACGGCCCGCTGGTGCAGCGGGAGCTGGGCCAGCGCCCCAACGGCGTGCTGATTGCCAATGGCCAGGGCACGGCCTTGGCCTATTCGCTCTTCAGCCTGCAGGAGCGCGGCCGGCTGTGTATCGGTCCCGGCGAAGAAGTTTACGAAGGCATGATCATCGGCCTCAACAATCGCGACAATGACCTGGTGGTCAATCCCCTCAAGGGCAAGAAGTTGACCAATATGCGCGCCGCCGGCAAGGACGAAAACGTCGTGCTGACGCCGCCGATCCGATTCTCGCTCGAGCAAGCCATGGAGTTCATCGACGACGATGAACTCATCGAAGTTACCCCCGGCTCCGTGCGCTTGCGCAAGCGCAATTTGCGGGAAACCGACCGCAAACGATCGGAGCGCGAAACGGCGGATCAGGGTATTTAACCCACTTAACCGAATCTTGAGGGAACCGAGACCCACGTCACGCCGCGACTACGGGATCTCCCTAACATCGTAGCCTTAAGGGGTGCCAGAACGCGCCACACATCCACGTGCGGGAGATCATAAGTCTTGTCACGCGAAAACGCGGCTGCAATTCTCAACGAGCCAGCACCATCGGCGCAACCCGCGCAACGAGAGGAGGCAGCGCGACCGTCGGGCGGTTTTAATATTCTGCTGGAGCGTCAAGTCGCGGAAGCGCATTGGCGCGGCGGCGATTTCGATGTAAGCACACTGCTGAAGATCATCAGCGCGCACTACGACCGGATCGATGTCGAGCGGCGCGGCATCGTGCGTTCCATGCAGCTCATGTCCGACGAGGCGCACGCCTTGACGCGGGAAATCCGCGAACAGAACGCCACGCTGCTGCAAGCCATCCTCGACAACGTCAAAGACGCCATTATCACGGTCGACGCCGTCGGCCATATCGAGACCTTCAATCACACCGGCGAGCGCATCTTCGGCTACTCCACTGCGGAGCTGCTGGGTCGATCGCTGGGATTTCTGCTGGCCGACATCGACTCGCGCGACCCTTCAGAGTATCTCGAACGCTTGGCCGTCAAGATCGACGACACGCATATGGATCTGGCCGCGCACCAGACCTGGGGTCTTGCCAAAGGCGGAAATCGCGTGGCGGTGGAGATCGCCGTCAGCAAAGCCAAGCTCACCGGGCGCGACGGCTACGTCGTCTGCATTCGCGACACCACCGAGAGACATCTGGCGGAACAATCGGTGCGCGAAAGCGAGGGGCGTTACCGGACGCTGGTGGAGCATGCTCCCGAGGTGATCGTGGTGTTCGATGTCGACGGCGGCAAGTTCATCGATGTCAACGACAACGCCTGCCGCATTTTCAAGATGAACCGCGAGACGCTGCTCAACAGCGGGCCGGAGGCGATCAGTCCGGCACTGCAGCCCGACGGCACCCCCTCCTTCGGCATCGCACGCGGTTACGTAGAGAGCGCTTTGGCAGGCGCGGTGCCGGTATTCGAATGGGTGCACTGCGATTCAACCGGCCAGAATTTCCCCTGCGAAGTCAGATTCGTCCGGCTGCCGAGTTCCAATCGCCGCTTGCTTCGGGCCAGCATCATCGACATCACGGAACGCAAGCGCGCGGATGCAATCGCCGCCGGCGAGCGGCGGGTATTCGAGAAAATCGCCGCCAATGCGCCGCTGTCCTCGGCGCTCGAGGCGATCTGCGAGTTGATCGAGCGCGCCATGCCGGAGAGCAGCTGCGCGATCAATTTGTTGGACCGCGAGAAGCAGGCGTTGAGCTTGGGCGTGGCGCCGAATTTGCCGCGCCCCTTCGTGGTGGCCATGGACTATGCGCCCGTCGGCATCCGCTTCGGCTCCTGCGCGGCGGCGGTTTATCTCAACCGTCTGGTCATCGTGGCCGACATTCAAACCGATGCGCTGTGGGAATTTCGCCGTGAGGCGGCGCTGCACGCCGGCGTGCGCGCGGCTTGGTCCGCACCCATCGTGGCCTCGGACGGCCAGATTGTCGGCACTTTCGCGGTGTTCCGCCGCCACCCCGGAATTCCCTTGTCCCGCGATTACGAGCTCATGCAGCGCATGGCGCAGATCGCCGGCATCGCCGTGGAGCGGCGCGCCGCCGAGGACGCGCTGCGCAACAGCGAGTCGAAATTCCGCGGCCTGTTCGAGAACGTCATGGAGGGCGTTTACCAAACCTCGCGAGACGGGCGCATTCTGGTCGCCAATCCAGCCTTCGTGAATTTGCTGGGCTACGAATCGGCGGAAGAGGTCTACAAGATTCCGGCGGGCGCATTGTATTGGTATCCCAGCGATCGCGAAAATTTTGCGCGCCGCGCCGAAACCGAAGGCCAGCTGCGCAATGAGGAATACGTGATGCGCCGCAAGGACGGCACCATGCTGGTGGTGGTCGACAACTGCCGCGTGGTGCGCGATGCCCAGGGCCGCGTCACCGGCTTTGAGGGCACGCTCACCGATATCACGGAACGCAAGAAAGCGGAAACCGCAGTTTTCCAGGCCAAGGAGCGCGCCCAGGTTACATTGCAATCGATCGTCGATGCGGTCATCACCACCGACTCCGAAGGGCGCATCGATTACATGAATCCGGTTGCCGAGAGCTTGACCGGCTGGGAGAACCGCGAAGCGCAGGGACAGCTGATCGACAACGTTTTGACGGTCGTGGACGAGGCCACTCGCGAAGGCAGCGAAGGTCCGGTGGTTCGCTGCCTGCGCGAGGGACAGGTGCTCGGACTTGCCGAGCACACGGTGTCAGTGACTCGCCGCGGCCAGGAAATCGCCATTCAAGACTCGGCGGCGCCGATCCGCGATCGCGCCGGAAATCTCATCGGCGCGGTCATGGTGTTCCACGATGTGAGCAAGGAACGCCGGCTGCACCGCGCGCTCCACTATCAGGCGAGTCACGATGCGCTGACCGGTCTTATCAATCGGCGCGAGTTCGAGAATCGGCTGACGGCCGCCGTGGAAGATGCGCGGCAGGATCGCCAGTCGCACCATGTCCTGCTGTATCTGGATCTGGACCAGTTCAAACTGGTCAACGATACCTGCGGACACCCGGCTGGTGACTTGCTCTTGAAGCAGATCACCGGCGTACTGCAATCGCGGGTGCGCGGCGGCGACACATTGGCGCGCTTGGGCGGCGATGAGTTCGGCATCCTGCTGCAGGACTGTACTCTGGATCAGGCGCAGCGCATCGCAGAGACCGTACGCCAGGCGATTCGCGACTATCGCTTCGTTTGGCAGAACGGCGTCCTGGCGATCGGCGTCAGCATCGGGATAGTGGAAATCAGCAACGAGGTCCCCACCGTCGCCAACGTCATGAGCGCGGCCGATGTGGCCTGCTACTCGGCCAAGGATTCGGGCCGCAATCGCGTCCAGGTTTACAAGCCGGACAACGTGCCGGAGCGGCATCGGGAAATGCACTGGGTCTCGAAGCTGACCCGCGCCCGCGACGAAAATCGCTTTGAATTGTTTTATCAGCCCATCGTTCCGATCGGCACCAATCCGCACGAGCGCGAGCATTTCGAGTTGATGCTGCGCTTGCGCGATGAGTCCGGAACCCTTGTGACGCCCGCCGAATTCATTCCCGCGGCGGAGCGCTACAACATCATGCCCTCCATCGATCGCTGGGTGGTGCGCCAGGCCCTCGACCGGGTGGTGCATCGCATCTCATCCGGCGTCAAGCCGTTCACCGTCGCCGTGAACCTGTCCGGAACATCGCTCAACGACGAACATTTTCTCGAGTATCTGATCGCGGAGTTGACCGCCAGCGAACTGGTAGCGGGGGCGATGTGCTTCGAGATCACCGAAACCGCGGCCATCGAGAACTTGAGCAACGTCGTGTACTTCATGCGCGAACTGAAGACCCGCGGCTGTCACTTCGCGCTGGATGACTTCGGCAGCGGCCTGTCATCCTTCATGTACTTGAAGACCTTGCCGGTGGACTATCTGAAGATCGACGGCCAGTTCGTCGAAAATGTCACGCGCGATCCGGTCGATCGCAGCATGGTCGCGGCGATCAGCCAGGTCGGCAAAGCCATGGGCATTCAAACCATCGCCGAGCGCGTGGAGTCCCCGGAAGTTTTGGCCGAACTGGGCCGCTTAGGCATTGGCTTCGCCCAGGGTTTTTATATCGCCAAGCCCCGGTCCACCAACGAATTTCCCTATCGGCGCTGAAAAATCTCCTTCCGCGCTGAAAATACCTCGCTGTAGGCGTACTCTGGCGGATGATTCCTTCACCTGCCAGGATGGGAGGTCGCCATGATTCTTGGGATGTCGCTCGCCGCCTTTACGCAGTTTCACGTGATCATCAGCCTGATCGGCATTATCAGCGGCCTCGTCGCCGTTCTGGGTATGTTGAACGCAAAACTCCTGCCCGGCAGCACGGTGCTGTTCCTGATCACCACGGTGGTCAGCTGCGTCACCGGGTTCATGTTCCCCATGCCTTTTGACCCGCCGGCGGCCGTCGGATGCCTCACGCTCGTAGTTCTGGCGCTGGCAATCATCGCGCTCTACACCTACAAACTCGCCGGCTCCTGGCGCGGGATCTATGTAATCAGCTCGATTGTTGCCCTGTACTTCAACTGCTTCGTTCTCGTGGTCCAGACATTCCAAAAGGTCGCGTTTTTCCATGCCTTGGCGCCCACGCAGAAGGAGCCGCCGTTTGCGGCCGCGCAGGCCGTGCTTCTGGTGCTCTTTATCGGGCTCGGCGTTGCGGCCTTCAAAAGGTTTAAGCTAAGCGTCCGCGCGCCGGCCGCAGCCTGATTCAGGTTCGCCTTTTCAGCAGCGGAGTGACAATGCGCTCCAAGCGCTCGGCCGTCCAACTCGCCTCCTTGTCCTTCCAGCCATCGTCGATGAGCCGGCCCTGCGGGTCGATCGTAAAGTTGACGGGAATCCGCCAAATACGCCCATAGCCGGGCAACGTCGAATACTCCAGGAAGCCCACGGGGAAACTGAACCCTTGAGCCGCCTTTTTGACCTTGGGGATCTCCTCCGGGGGATCCAAGGTAAATCCCAGCACGACGAGTCCCTGGGACGCGTGCTGCGACGCATATTCGGAAAGCAGCGGCAACTCTTCACGGCAGGGGCCGCACCAGGTGGCCCAGAAGGTGAGAATGACCACGTTGCCCAGCAGATCCGCCGTGGCAATGCGCTTGCCGTCCAGCGTCACAAGGGTGGCCGGCGGCGCCGGCTTACCCACATGCAAGTCGTTGGCCCGCGCAGCGGGGGCCAACAGCCCGTCCAGTCCCGTGAGACTCAAGGCCGCTGCAGCCTGCAGCAGCGCCCGCCGCGTGCTTTGCACACTATCCCCCGAGCAGACTGCATTCGATCTAAAACGCATAACTTAGGCCTGCGGTCGCAGTCCAGTGCGGGAACAGCTGGTACCCGCTTAAATTGCTATAGACCGGGAATTGCAACACGGTGTAGGCGTGCAGCTTGCGGAAGATTTGCGCGGTGAGGCCGGGGCTCAGGTAAGCCACCGTGCCGGCGGTATCGGGGGTATCGGCGAGTGCCCCCTGATCGGCGCTCTTGCGCAGCAGATTCAACTGCAGCTGCGGAATCAATTTAGGATTCTCCTCGTAGCGCACACCTACGCTCAACGTGGTGGCGTTTCCTGGACGAAAGTCACTTCCCGGCTGGTTCTGCTTGTGTTCGACTGCCGACTGGAATTGCACATTCGCAAAGGCATCGAAATCCTGGCTAATGGGTTGATAGTAATACGCCCCCACGATCACATCAGTGCTGCCGGTGCCCGCCTGCAAGCTCGCGTCCAGCGGCGTACCCACATTCGGCCCAGAATTGAAGTTGACCGCCGTGCCGTATTGGCCCGTCGGTACCTTCACCCCCAGTTGCAGCCCGAGATTATGCGTCGGCAGCAGCCCTTGATAGTTAGCGATCAGCTTGATATCCCCTAAGTTGGAGACATGCGCGCCGCTGATCTGATCGGGCGCCGTCTCCGCCGGTGTATAGGGTGCTAGCTGCGTCCCATACGTCGTGTGATCGCGCGTGACGTACGGGACCAGCAGGCTGAAGTTCCAATCGGAATTGGGCCGGTAGCTTAACCCCAACGTGGCGTAGTGATTGATGGTTTGCTTTTCAATTTCCCCGCCGCCGAGTGCAGGATTCGAGGGATTGTTGACGACGGCCGCAGGCCCCGTCGTGCTCGTGCCCGAGCGCAGCTCGTCTTGATTGATGTAGGTGTACTCGAGGTTGATGCGCCATCCGCTGGCGGACGAGTAGCCCATGGCGGCATCGGAATTCACCGTGCAGCCGCAAGTCGCGCACGCCCAGGATAAGCTTGGCCCAATCGACAGACACAGGGCCGCTGCGATTGAGCGATTGATTGAATGATTCATCGGAAAATTCCCCGCGACCGCTACGGCGGTCGCCTCACGCAATGATTGAAAGGGCTTAAGGCACGCAGTGGTGGAGCCACCGCGTGCGATCAGCCGCTGAATCTCAATTTAAGCGAGAGACGGGGGACCGCGAGGCGGGTGAGCGTGATCGAGCCGAGCGATGAGTCGCAATGGCTCGAAACGCTGGAAGGACCGAGAAACGACGGGTGCCGGAGGCTCAAAGGCGATGATGTGAGAAATCGGACCCGCGGCCGGAGCGCTGCCGAACGGGCAATTCGCAAAATGAGCGTGCGTTGTCGATTCGTGGTGCCCATGATGCGCAAGGTTCTGCCCTTGGTAGGTCGCGGGGCACATTTCCAGCAGAAACGGCGCACCCGCCGCCGGCATGAAGCCCACCGGAACATAGGCGCGAAACAGCAGCGCCGCCAACAATAGGCTGCTGAACAGGTCTCGCCGGGAATGAAATACACGCTTCCGCATAGGCCTGCCGCCAACCTTGCCAGAGTGCGCCCCTGTCCACCAGTGGGTGCACTACGTAATTCAGCCAGACTTGCCGCTTCATATTAAACTTAATTCAGAAGGCGCCAATTGACGCGATATATCGACCAGCAACCTGGGTGCACCCGGGTCGCCATGGGGGAGCAGC
>Ga0210394_10000504_pt1 | contig 81036 bp, 84 predicted proteins | sample IncBWC12MmetaG_FD_160121 | JGI IMG/M metagenome (GOLD analysis project Ga0210394, IMG submission 160121) | Forest soil microbial communities from Barre Woods Harvard Forest LTER site, Petersham, Massachusetts, United States - Inc-BW-C-12-M | ecosystem: Environmental > Terrestrial > Soil >...
TCGAAGAGCTCTTCAAGGTCAAGGTTCAGGAAGTGCGGCTATTCAACGTCCGCGGCAAGATCAAGCGGATGGGCCGTTATCAGGGCAAGCGCCGTGACTGGCGCAAGGCCTACGTGCGGCTCGTAGCGGGAGAAAAGGCGCCGGACTTCATCGAGGGCGTGTAGCTCCCGAGGGCGATAAACAGAGGACATTATGCCTGTCAAAAACTACAAGCCGACTTCACCCGGCATCCGTTTTCAGTCTCATCACACGTTCGATGAGATCACGAAGACGAAGCCTGAGAAGTCGCTCACCAAGGGGAAGCCGAAGACCGGCGGCCGCAACGCCATCGGCCGGATCACCTCGCGCTTCATCGGCGGCGGTCACAAGCAGAAGTACCGCGAGATCGACTTCCGCCGCGAGAAGCACGGCATCCCGGCCAAGGTGGCCGCGATCGAGTACGACCCGAACCGCACCGCGCGCATCGCCCTGCTGAACTACGCGGACGGCGAGAAGCGCTACATCCTGGCCCCGAACGGCCTGGAAGTAGGGGCGACGATCACGTCAGGTCCGGAGGCGGACATCCTGGTCGGCAATTCGCTGCCGCTCTCCAAGATCCCCCTCGGCACCACGATTCACAACATCGAGCTGAAGGAAGGGAAGGGCGGCCAGATGGCCCGTTCGGCCGGTGCATTCGCGCAGCTCATGGCGCGCGAAGGCGACTGGGCGACTCTCCGTCTCCCCTCCAGCGAGATGCGCAAGGTCCACATCCGCTGCTACGCGACGATCGGCCAGGTCGGCAATCTCGAGCACGAGAACGTCTCGATCGGCAAGGCCGGCCGGACGCGTCATCGTGGCAAGAAACCTCACAACCGCGGTGTGTCGATGAACCCTGTCGATCATCCGCTCGGCGGCGGCGAGGGCAAGACCTCGGGCGGCCGTCATCCGGTCACGCCGTGGGGCAAGCCCACCAAGGGCTACAAGACGCGTAAGAACAAGCGGACGAACAAGTTCATCGTCAAGCGGAGAACCAAGTAATGGCACGTTCACTCAAGAAGGGCCCGTTTATCGACGGCCATCTGCAGACCAAGGTCGATACGATGAACCGCGAGCGCGACAAGAAGGTCATCAAGACCTGGTCGCGCCGCTCCACCGTCGTCCCGGACATGGTCGGGCACACCATCGCCGTCCACAACGGACGCAAGTTCGTGCCGGTCTACATCTCCGAGAACATGGTCGGCCACAAGCTCGGCGAGTTCGCGCTGACCCGTACGTTCAAGGGACACAGCGGCAAGAAAGTCGAAAAAACGGCGAAACCGGCCGCTAAGTAAGCTCGGAGACAACATGGAAGCGACTGCAACTCTCAAGTATCTGAAAATGTCCCCGCAGAAGGTCCGCCTTGTGGTCGACCTCGTGCGCGGCAAGAAGGTCGAGGAAGCGCTGCAGATCCTCCGCTTCACGAAGAAAACGTGCGCGAAGGACCTGGAGAAGCTGGTGCGCTCGGCGGTTGCGAACGCCGAGGGCAAAGAAGCCAATCTCGATACAGACGAGCTTGTCGTCTCGAAGATTTACGTCAACGAGGGGCCGCGCGAGAAGCGCATCCAGCCGGCGCCGATGGGACGTGCTTACCGCATCCAGAAGCGGCAGGCGCACGTGACGGTGCATGTGTCGGATGAAGTCAAAGCGGTCAACGAGCGGAGCGGTGGCAACACCGCGGCCCGCGCACGGAAATAACGGAGGCTATCTTGGGTCAGAAGGTCAACCCGTACGGATTTCGGCTTGGTTTCAACAAGACGTGGCACTCCCGCTGGTTTGCGGGGAAGGCCTACGCCGAGACGCTGCATCGTGATCTCAAGCTTCGCGAAGATCTGAAGAAGCGTCTCTCCCACGCCGGAGTCTCGGAGATCGACATCGAGCGCACGGCGAACAAGATGCGCATCAACATCTACACCTCGCGTCCCGGAATCATCATCGGACGCAAGGGCGCCGAGGTCGACAAGCTGCGCGACGAGCTGCAGAAGATGGTCAACGGCGAGGTCTACATCAACATCCAGGAGATCCAGCGTCCGGAGCTCGACGCGCAGTTGGTGGCCGAGAACATTGCCACGCAGCTCGAGCGCCGCATCGCCTTCCGCCGCGCCATGAAGAAGGCCATGGAGTCGGCCTTCCGCTTCGGAGCGAAGGGGATCAAGGTCCGCGTGGGTGGGCGTCTGAACGGCGCCGAGATCGCCCGCACGGAGTGGTACCAGGACGGCCGTCTGCCTCTTCACACGCTGAAGGCCGACATCGACTACGGCCTGGCTCTGGCCAAAACGACGTACGGGATCATCGGCGTCAAGGTGTGGATTTTCAAAGGCGAGATGGCGAAAGCAAGAAGCCGCAGGCGCCCGCAGTAAGACCGACGCAAAATCGGGCGTCGGGTGACCGAACGCCTCAGGAGAACATCGCATCATGATGATGCCGAAGAAAGTGAAGTTCAGAAAACAGCAGCGTGGACGCCGCCGTGGTGTGGCGACGCGCGGCGCGAAAGTCTCGTTCGGAGATTTTGGCTTGCAGGCGCTTGAGGCGGGCTGGGTTACGGCGCGCCAGATCGAGGCTGCTCGTATCGCCATGACCCGCCACGTGAAGCGCGGCGGGAAGATCTGGATCCGCATCTTCCCGGACAAGCCGATCACCAAGAAGCCGCTCGAGACCCGCATGGGCAAGGGCAAGGGTGCGCCGGAGGAATGGGTGTGTGTGGTCAAGCCGGCCCGCATCCTCTACGAGATGGAAGGCGTGACCCGCGAGATCGCCGAGGAAGCACTCAGGCTGGCCGCGCACAAGCTTCCGATCAAGACGCGCTTCGTCACGCGCGCGCAGACGGAGGTGGGTGAATGAAAACGAATCAACTGCGCGAGAAAAGCGTCGACGAGCTTCAGACCCGCGAGCGTGACCTGAGCGAGCAGCTTTACAAGCTTCGCTTCCAGCGCGCCACGGGCCGTATGGAAGCGCCGTCGAAGGTGAAACAGGTGCGGCGCGAAATCGCACGCATCAAAACCCTCCTGGGTGAAAAGGCGAGGGGCTAAGGCCATGGCTGCAACGGAAGAAACCAAGAGCAACAGCAAAAACGAGCGCACCAAGACCGGCGTCGTCGTGTCGAACAAGATGCAGAAGACCGTCGTCGTGGCCGTGGAGAATCTCGTCAAGCACGGGATGTATCAGAAGTACATCAAGCGCACGAACAAGTTCCTCGCTCACGCCGAGAACAACGACATCAACGTCGGCGATCGCGTGGTGATCGAGGAAACGCGGCCGCTCTCGAAGCGGAAGCGGTGGAACGTACGCGAGGTCGTGGAGAAGGCGTCGTAATCGGGTTGCTAAGTTGCTGAGTTGCAAGGTTGCTGGGCTAGATGGCCAGCAACTCAGCAACCAAGCAACCCAGCAACCGTTTCAGGGAGAAACGGCAATGATTCAGATGGGAACAGTCCTACAGGTCGCGGACAACACCGGCGCGAAGAAGATCGCCTGCATCAAGATGCTCGGCGGCTCGACCGCCGGCCAGTATGCGCGCCTCGGCGACGTGATCACGGCGTCCGTCAAGGAAGCCTCGCCCGACGGCACTGTCAAGAAGGGCGCGGTCGTCAAGGCTGTCGTCGTGCGGACGGTCAAAGAGAGCCGCCGCCGCGACGGTTCGTACATCAAATTCGATGATAACGCGGCCGTTCTCATCAACGACGCGCGCGAGCCGGTCGGCACGCGCGTCTTCGGCCCGGTGGCGCGCGAGCTGCGCGAGCGGAAGTTCATGAAGATCATTTCGCTCGCGCCGGAAGTCATTTAACGGAGCCAGGCAATGTACGGAAATCCAACAAAGCAAAAAGAGATCATTCGCGTCAAACCGCACGTGAAGAAGAACGACACGGTCCTCGTCCTCTCGGGCAAGGACCGCGGCAAGCAGGGCAAGGTGTTGCGCGTGAATGCGACGAAGGGCACGGCCATCGTCGAGCGCGTGAACATGATGAAGAAGCACACCAAGCCCAACCCGCAGAAGAATGTTTCGGGCGGCGTGCTCGAGCGCGAAGCGCCGATCAAGCTTTCAAACCTGCAGGTCGTTTGCCCGAGCTGTGACAAACCAACCCGCACCGGCTCACACCGCACCGCCGAGGGCGGTAAGCGGTACTGCCGCAAGTGCGACACGGAGATGTAGGACCGGGGAGTAGGGAGCGGGGTGTGGGGTGTGGGAGCACGACAACAAAGCTCCCACACCCCACCCCCCACACCCCACACCCCACACCCCAAACGAGGCCGTACAACGCCGGCCCGGAAGGAACCAGGGAACGCAATGGCAGCACGACTGAAAGAAAAGTATCAGACCGAAGTGAGAAAGAAGCTTCAGGAGCAATTCGGGATCAAGAACCCCATGGCCGTTCCGAAGGTCGAGAAGGTCGTCCTCAACATGGGGATGGGCGAGGCGATCTCGAACGCCAAGATCCTGGACAGCGCCGTCGATGAGCTGGGTCAGATCACCGGCCAGAAGCCGATCATCACCAAGGCAAAGAAGTCGATCGCCAGCTTCAAGCTGCGTGAGGGACAGTCCATCGGCGCGATGGTCACGCTCCGCGGCGAGAAGATGTACGAGTTCCTCGACCGTCTGATCTCCACGGCGCTGCCGCGCGTCCGCGACTTCCGTGGCGTGCCGTCGAAGTCCTTCGACGGCCGCGGCAACTACACCCTCGGTATCCGCGACCATCTGATCTTCCCCGAGATCGACATCACCAAGGTCGACAAATCGAAGGGAATGAACATCACCATCGTCACGAATGCGAAGGACGACGAGCAGGCTCGTTTCCTCCTCCGCGAGCTTGGACTGCCGTTCACGAAGTAATAAGAGGAATCCATGGCAAAAATCTCGATGATCGTCAAAGCGGAGCGGAAGCCGAAGTTCAAGTCCCGCAAAGTGAATCGCTGCAAGGTGTGCGGACGTCCACGCGGCTATCTGCGCAAATTTCAGCTTTGCCGCATCTGCTTCCGGCTGCTTTCGCTCGGTGGCTATATCCCGGGAATCACGAAGGCGAGCTGGTAGCCCCGGCTCACGACTGACAAGGAATCACAGGAGTTACGAATGTCGATGACAGACCCAATCGCGGACATGCTCACGCGGATTCGCAACGGAATCCAGTCGCATCACGAACGTGTCGAGCTTCCCGCGTCGAAGCTGAAAGTGGAGATCGCCCGCATCCTCAAGAATGAGGGCTTCATCCGCAACTACAACCTCGTTCAGAAGGACGAGCCGCAGGGGACGCTCCGGATCGACCTCAAGTACTCGCCGAGCGGCGAGCCGGTCATCCACGGCATCGAGCGCATCTCGCGCCCGGGCCGCCGCGTCTATCGCAACAAGCTGGAGATCCCGAGTGTGCTCGGCGGTCTCGGGCTGGCCATCGTCTCGACCTCCAGGGGCGTGCTGTCCGGACAGGAAGCCGTCAAGAGCGGCGTCGGCGGCGAAGTCCTCTGCCAGGTCTGGTAAAGGGAGATTCCGATGTCTCGAATTGGAAGAAAAGAAATTACGGTGCCGAAGGGCGTCGAGGTCAAACACGACGGCAACGTCGTGACCGTGAAGGGGCCGAAGGGCACTCTCACGACCGCGGTCGTGACGGGCATCGGTGTGAAGATCGAGAACAACACGGTGCAGTTCACGCGCTCGAACGACGAAGGGCGGTCGCGCGCCTTCCACGGCCTCATGCGGGCGCTCGTGGCGAACAACGTTCGTGGCGTTACCGACGGCTTCAAGCGCGAGCTCGACATCGTCGGCGTCGGCTACCGCGCCGAGGTCAAGGGGAAGGAAGTCGTCTTCCAGCTCGGTTACTCGCATCCGATACGCTTCGCCATTCCGGCGGGGATCGACATCGTCGTCGAGCCGAAAAGCGGCCACATCACGATCACGGGCATCGACAAGCAGAAGGTCGGGCAGACGGCTGCCGAGATCCGTTCGCTGCGCGAGCCCGATCCGTACAAAGGCAAGGGCATCAAGTACTCCGATGAAGTGATTCGCCGCAAGGCGGGTAAGGCAGCAGGGAAATAACCGGGCGCCGCGGTTCGAGAGTCCCGTGAACGGAGCCAACAACGTCTCCGACACCCGACACCCGACACCCGACCCCCGAAACGGCGGGTACAAAGCCTCGCCGAAAAGGGTAAGAAAATGGATCGCGCAAAACATCGAGTGGAATCACGAGGCCGGATCCGGGAGCGGATCCGCCGCAAGGTCACAGGCACCGGGACGCGTCCACGCCTGGCCGTCTTCAAGAGCCTGAAGCACATCTACGTGCAGGTCATCGACGACGCCAGCGGCAATACGATCGTCGCGGCATCGACCCACGAGAAGGATGCCGGATCGAAGGGCTCCAACACGGCGGCGGCGAAGGCTGTTGGCGCGCTGATCGCGAAGAAGGCGAAAGACAAAGGAATCACGCGCGTGGTGTTCGACCGCGGCGGCTACCTGTACCACGGCAACATCAAAGCGCTCGCGGATGCCGCGCGCGAAAACGGTCTGGAATTCTAGGGAGGCAACGTGCAGCGTCCGATGCAACGAGGTCAGGGCTCTCCGCGCGGTGATCGCCGCGACGAGCGCAGCGAAAGCGGGATGATCGACAAGGTCGTTCATATCAACCGCGTCACCAAAGTCGTCAAAGGCGGCAAGAACTTCAGCTTTTCCGCTCTCGTCGTCGTCGGCGACGGCAAAGGCCGCGTGGGTTTCGGCTCAGGAAAGGCCAAGGAAGTGCCGGCGGCAATCAAGAAGGGTATCGAGATCGCCAAGAAGAACATGGTCTCGATCTCGATGTCGGGAACGACGATTCCGCACGCTGTCCTCGGCCATTACGGGGCTGGCAAGGTCATGCTCAAGCCGGCATCGGAAGGCACGGGCGTCATCGCCGGTGGTCCGGTCCGGGCCATTCTCGAGTCGGCCGGCATCCAGAACATCCTCACGAAATCGCTCGGTACCGCCAATCCGCACAACGTCGTCAAGGCGACGTTCGATGCGCTCCAGCAGCTTCGCAGCGAAGCTCAGTACAACTCGCTCCGCGGCATCGAGGAGGGAACCGAGTCATGAGTGCGGCCAAGGGTAAGAAGATGATCCAGGTCAAGCAGGTCCGCAGCGGCATCGGCTGTCCGCGCTACATGCGCGAGACGCTCCGGGCTCTCGGCCTGGGGAAGATGCACCGGGTGACGTCGCGCGTCGACACGCCGGAAACGCGGGGCATGATCGCCCGCATCCCGCATCTCGTGCAGGTGGTCGAGTAGCAGGTATTTTGAAAGGGTTGCCGGGTTGCCCGGTTGCCGAGTTGCCCAGACGGCAACCAGGCGGCTCGGCAACTTGGCAACTGGGGGAATCATGGAACTGAGCAATCTCAAACCAAAGAAAACCTCCCGTCACGCTCAAAAGCGCGTCGGCCGTGGTCCGGGATCGGGCAACGGCAAGACCGCCGGGCGTGGTGAGAAGGGGCAGAAGTCCCGCACCGGCTTCTCGCGCATGCGCGGTTTCGAAGGCGGCCAGATGCCGCTGCACCGCCGCCTGCCCAAGCGCGGCTTCACCAACATCTTCAAGAAAGTGCACGCGGTCGTGAATCTCGCCGACCTCGAGCGCTTCGACAACGGGGCCACCATCGATGAGTCGGCGCTTCGCCAGGCCGGCCTCGTCAAGGGACGGAACGACGGCGTCAAGATCCTGGGACACGGCAAGCTCTCCAAGAAGCTGACCGTGCACGCCACCAAGTTCTCCGAGACGGCCCGGAAACAGATCGAAGCGGCAGGCGGCACCTGCCAGGAGATCCAGTAACTTGAACTTCCTCGAGACACTTCGCAACATCTGGGCAATCGAAGATCTGCGCAAGCGCGTGCTGTTCACGTTTGCGCTGCTCGCCGTCTACCGCCTCGGATCGCACATTCCGACGCCGGGTGTCGACCCGATCGCGCTGGCGGAGTTTTTCAAGTCGATGGGCGGTGTCCTCGGATTCCTGGACCTCTTCTCGGGCGGCGCTCTGCGCCGCCTCTCTGTCTTCGCCCTGGGGATCATGCCCTACATCTCGGCATCGATCATCCTCCAGCTCCTCACGGTCGTCTGGCCGTACCTCGAGAAACTCTCGAAGGAAGGGGAGATGGGGCGCCGCAAGATCAACCAGTACACCCGCTACGGCACGGTGGCGCTGTCGATCGTCCAGTCGCTCGGCGTGGCCTTCTGGCTCAAGTCGCAGAGTGCCCCGGGCGGCGCTCCCCTCGTTCCCGTGAGCGTTCAGGACTCGCTGTGGGGGATCGGCTTCCCGATCATGACCGTGCTCACGCTCACCACGGGCACCGCCTTCATCATGTGGCTCGGTGAGCAGATCTCCGAGCGGGGGATCGGCAACGGCATCTCGCTGATCATCTTCGCCGGCATCGTGGTCAACCTGCCGCACGCCGTCTTCGGGATCGTCGACGACATCCGTACCGGCCAGCGCAACCTTTTCGCCATGCTCGGGTTGATCGTTTTCATGATCGCGGTCGTGGCCTTCGTCGTCTTCATGGAACGAGCGCAACGGCGCATCCCGGTGCAATACGCCAAACGCGTCGTGGGCCGGAAGGTGTACGGCGGCTCGAACACCTATCTCCCGTTGCGCGTGAACACCGCCGGCGTCATTCCGGTCATCTTCGCCTCGTCGATCCTCGTGATCCCGCAGACGCTGGCCTCGATGATCAAGACGCCTTGGGCGCAGGCCATCGGCGGCCAGATGCGTGTCGGCGAGCCGCTCTACTACTTGCTCCAGATCATCGGCATCATCTTCTTCGGTTACTTCTACACGTCGATCGTCTTCAACCCGGTCGACACGGCCGACAACATGCGCAAGTACGGCGGCTTCATCCCCGGCATCCGTCCAGGCAAGAAGACGTCTGACTACATCGACCGCGTGCTGACACGCATCACCTTCGTCGGGTCCCTGTACCTGGCCGCGGTCTGCGTGCTGCCGGAGTTTCTCATCGCCGGCGTGCACGTCAACCAGTTGCCGTTCGGTATGGGTGCCATACTCGACCGCGCGCTGCCTCTCTGGTTCACGGAAGGCATGGGCTTCAACTTCTACTTCGGCGGCACTTCGTTGCTGATCGTCGTCGGCGTGGCCATGGACACGATCCAGCAGATCGAGTCACAGCTCGTGATGCGCCACTACGACGGGTTCATGAAGCGCGGACGCATCCGCGGGCGGCGTGGGTAAGGGCGAAAACGCGTGAAGCTGATTTTCATCGGACCGCCGGGCAGCGGCAAGGGAACTCAGGCGAAGCGGCTTGCCGCTGAGCATGGTGTTCCCCACATCTCGACGGGCGACATGCTCCGCGAGGCCATTGCCGACGGCACCGAGCTCGGCCGGAAAGCCGCGCCGATCATGGCCTCCGGCGCGCTCGTCTCGGACGACCTGATGCTCGGGATCATCGACGAACGCCTGGCAAAACCAGACGCACTGCGCGGCTTCATCCTGGACGGCTTCCCGCGAACGCTCGTCCAGGCCGAGAAGCTCGACACGATCGTTGGAAACAGTAAGGGAAACGGCACGGGGAATGAGGCTGGCGGCCTCCGGGTTCTTCAGCTACTGGTCCCTGACGAGGCCATCGTGAAGCGGATCTCGTTGCGCCGGTCGTGTCCGACCTGCGGGGCGATTTATCACCTCGAATCCGCTCCCCCCGCAGTCGACACGGTCTGTGACCGTGAGGGTGCGGAGTTGATCGCTCGTCCGGACGACAACGAAACCGCTGTTCGCAAGCGGCTGGAAGCGTTCCATCGTCAGACTCTTCCGGTCGCGACGTTTTACAAGGCAAAGCACCTTTTGCGCGAAGTCGACGGGGTTGGTCCCGTCGATGAGGTCTTTGAACGCATAGAGAAGTCCCTGTCCTGACATGCTCGATCGAATGAAAGGCCCGATTCTCAAGAACCGCGAGGAAATCGCGGTGATGGATCGCGCCAATCGTGTGGTTCTCGAAATCCTCGAGATCATGCGCTCGATGATCAAGCCCGGGGTCACCACGGCGCAGCTCAATGCTGTCGCCGAGGAAGAGCTGGCCAAACGAGGCGCAAAGTCGCCGTTCAAAGGCTACGCTCCGATGGGATTGCCACCGTATCCGGCGGTCGTCTGCGCCTCGGTCAATGACGTGATCGTTCACGGCATTCCGAGTCGCGCCAGGCTGGAGGAGGGCGACATCATCGGCCTCGACTTCGGTTCGATCCTGGACGGCTTCGTCGGCGACGGCGCCATCACGGTGGGGGTCGGCAAAGTCACCCCTCGAGCCCAGGAGCTGATGGATACGACCCGTGAGTGTCTGGATCTGGCCATCGATGAGATGCGTCCGGGCAGGCACCTCGGCGACATCGGCGCCGCGGTTCAGGAGCACGCCGAGGAGCATGGGTTCCATGTCATCCGAAACTTCGTGGGGCACGGCATCGGCAGGCGCATGCACGAGGACCCGCAGGTCTACAACTACGGCCGCCGCGGCCGCGGTCTGGAGTTGCGGGCAGGAATGGTCCTGGCGGTCGAGCCGATGCTTTGCGAGATCGGATCGAAGCTCCGTTCGCGTATCGAACGGGCCGGCAGGGATGGGGTCATCGAAGATGTGCGGACCGACAACGATCGTTGGACGGCCCGGACGATCGACGGCACGCTGGCCGCGCATTTCGAGCATTCGATTGCGATTACGGCCGACGGGCCGGTGGTACTGGGGAAGTAGGAGGAACATGTCGAAGGAAGAAGCGATTGAAGTGACTGGAACTGTCCTGGAGACATTGCCGAACGCGATGTTTCAGGTCGAGCTGGAGAACAAGCACAAGGTGCTCGCGCACATCTCCGGCAAAATGCGCAAACACTTCATCCGTATCCTTCCGGGAGACAAGGTCCTCGTGGAATTGTCGCCGTACGACCTGACGAGAGGTCGCATCACGTATCGATATAAGTGAGCTGAATTATGAAAGTTCGTTCATCGGTCAAGAAGATTTGTGTGAAGTGCAAGATCGTCCGTCGCCAGGGCGTGATTCGCATCATCTGCGAGATACCGAAGCACAAGCAGCGTCAGGGATAAACGAGGAGCTAACGGAACCATGGCACGTATTGCAGGTGTGGACCTTCCACTGAACAAGCGGGTCGAAGTCGGCCTGACGTATATCTACGGCATCGGCCGGTCGCGCTCGAAGGACATCCTTACGAAAGCGACCGTCAACCAGGACACGCGCGTCAAGGATCTGAGCGAGGACGACGTTCGCAAGATCCGCCAGGTCATCACGGACGAGGGGAAGGTCGAGGGTGATCTTCGCAAAGACATCGGGCTCGACATCAAGCGCCTGATGGAGATCAACTGCTACCGCGGCATGCGTCATCGCCGCGGTCTGCCGGTGCGCGGCCAGCGGACGCATACGAACGCACGCACGCGCAAAGGTCCCCGCAAGGGCGCCATCGCCGGCAAGAAGAAGGCTACGAAGAAATAAGGGCGTTGTCGGTTGTCGGTTAGCGGTTGTCGGAGCCTCTGACCACGACAACCGGCAACCGGCAACCGACAACTGGATTAAGAATCTGTTCTAAAGATCAGAGGACATTAATGGCAACTGCACGAGCCCCCAAAGCTGGAGCCCGCCGCGCGGGTACGAAGAAGAAAGAGCGGAAGAGCATTCCGCACGGCGTGGCTGCAATCAACGCCTCGTTTAACAACACGATCGTGGCCATCTCCGATCCGATGGGGAACACCCTGTCGTGGTCGAGCGCCGGCCGCATCGGCTTCAAAGGCTCGCGCAAAGGGACGCCGTTCGCCGCTCAGGTCGCGGCCCAGAACGCCGCCCAGCTCGCCCAGGAGCACGGTGTCCGTTCGGTCGATGTGCGGGTCAAGGGCCCGGGCGCCGGACGCGAGTCCGCCATCCGTGCTCTGGCAGCGTCCGGACTCGACATCAAGTCGATCAAGGACGTCACGCCGATCCCGCACAACGGGTGCAGGCCGCCGAAGAGACGCAGAGTTTGATTTTTGGCTCCTGGTTCCAAACGGTTGGCTCTCAAGGGAAGCGAGACACTTCGGTCCCTCTAAGAGCTGGCAGCGAAGAGCTGGGAGCCTGGTTTTCCGGTGCGTGTCGCACCGGCCGCAGTTCCGTACGGCGCGCAGCAGCCGTCGTACACGCGGCGTTCCATGGTGGGACGGGCGCGAAACTTCAGGAGGCATAGTGGCTCGTTACTCGGATCCCGTTTGCCGGCTCTGCCGGCGAGAGGGAATGAAGCTGTTTCTGAAAGGGGACCGCTGTTTCAAGGACAAGTGTTCGATCGAGCGCCGTAACTACGCGCCAGGTCAGCACGGACGCCGCCGTTCCAAGGTTCTCGGCTACGGAATCCAGCTTCGCGAAAAACAGAAGGTCAAGCGCATCTACGGCCTGCTCGAGCGCCAGTTCCGGCTCTATTTCCAGCGCGCCGCAGGCAAGACCGGAATCACCGGCGACAATCTCCTTCGCCAGCTCGAGCTGCGGCTCGATAACGTCGTCTACTCCCTCGGATTCGCCGCTTCACGCGCCCAGGCGCGCCAGCTCGTGCGCCACGGCCACATCGAAGTGAACGGCAGGAAAATCAACATTCCGTCCTACCAGGGTCGCAAAGGGGATGTCATCCAGGTTCGCGAGAAGAGCCGCAAGAATGACCAGATCCGCCAGGCCGTCGAGACGGCCAGCGGCCGCGGCATTCCGTCGTGGCTTGAGCTCAATCCCGATCAGTTCCTCGGGCGTGTGAATGATCTTCCGAAACGCGAAGACATCCGCCTGCCCATCCAGGAACAGCTCATCGTCGAACTCTACTCGAAGTAACCAAGTCTGGCTGTCGGCTCTCAGCTCTCGGCTGCCGGGGTTTTGATTTCCCGACAGCCGAGAGCCGAGAGTCGACAACCGATAAGCGAGGAGGCCGCTCACATGTTGTGGTCAGATTTCCAGAAACCCAAGAAGCTCGATTACGATCCCGAAACACTCACGCCGAACTACGGTCGTTTTGTTGCCCAGCCGTTCGAGCGCGGCTTCGGTACGACGATCGGAAATGCCCTCCGCCGCGTGTTGCTCTCTTCGATTGAAGGCGCCGCCATCACGGCCGTCCGCGTCGAGGGTGTGCTCCACGAGTTCTCATCGCTCACCGGCGTGGTCGAAGACATGACCGACGTCGTCCTCAATCTCAAGCAGGTGCCCTTCCGCATGCACGGCGAAGGTCCAAAGACGCTCTATCTCGAGAAGAAGGGGCCGGGCGTCGTCACCGCCGCCGACTTCGAGCCGGACTCGGATGTCGAGATCCTCGACCCCACGGCGCACATCGCCACGATGTCAAAGGAAGGCTCGCTCAAGCTGGAGGCGCGTCTCAAGCGCGGCCGCGGCTACCAGGTGGCCGACCGTAACTCCGACGGCGACCTGCCGCTCGGTTACATCCCCATCGACTCGATTCACTCGCCGGTCCGCCGCGTGAACTACCACGTCGAAGGCGCCCGCGTCGGCCAGATGACCGATTACGACAAGCTCGTCATCGAAGTGTGGACCAACGGCGCAGTCTCGCCGCAGGAAGCCGTCGGCCTCGCCGCGGACCTTCTCGGTGATCATCTCCGCATCTTCAGCGCGTTCGAAGCGCGCGGAGAAGATACCGAGGATGTGGCGATGCCGGAAGTCGATCCGCGCATGGCCGAGATGCTCACCAAGCCGATCGAGGAGCTCGATCTCTCCGTCCGTTCCGCGAACTGCCTCAAGAACGCCAATATCCGTACCCTTGGCGATCTCGTGCAGCGCACCGAGCGGGAGATGCTGTCGACGAAGAATTTCGGACGCAAGTCGCTCGATGAGATCAAGGACGTTCTCGCGTCCCTCGGTCTGTCGTTCGGCATGACGAAAGCGCCTCGCGGCGCCGAGATGCGCGACTAGTCTTCGCCGGACGAGGAAAGTGAGGGAACACAATGAGACACGGAATGGTCAACCGCAAGCTGGGACGCACGAGCGCGCATCGCAACGCGCTCTTCCGTAACCAGCTCGCATCCCTCATCGACAGGGAACGCATCATCACCACGCTGCCGAAGGCCAAGGAGCTGCGCCCGCAGATCGAGCGCCTCGTGACCCTTGCCCGTACGGACAGCGTCCACAACCGCCGCCAGGCCGTGCGCGTCGTCGACGAAGCCATGGTCGCGAAGCTCTTCGGGACCCTCGGGCCTCGCTTCGCCGATCGTCCGGGCGGCTACACCCGCATCATCAAGCTCGGACCCCGCCGCGGAGACGCCGCGGAGATGTGCATCCTCGAGTTCGTGGGCTACCAGATCGAGACCGAGACGAAGGCCGAAGAGACCCCGGCAAAGAGCCGTAAAGCCGCTCCGAAGAAGGAGACGAAGCCGAAGGCCAAGGCCGAGCCGGCTGAGGACGAAGAGGAAGAAGCGCCGAAGAAGGCCGCGAAGAAGCCGGCGAAGAAGCCCGCCGCTCCGAAGAAGGCAGCAGCGAAAGAGAAGCCGAAGAAGACAACCACCAAGAAGAAAAGCGGCAAGTAAGCCGATCCCCGAAGGCCCGCCTCGCGCGGGCCTTCGCATTTCAGGGCAGCGCGTGGTTATAGGCGCATCCGGCGCAGCGTCGTCGTGAGGTCACCCTCCTGCACCGGCACGGCGAGCGAGACGTCGCGCGCATGTGCGAGCGCGTCACCCGTGGTTGGGAGGCCGTAGGAGCTGTCGATGATGACGGCGTCGATCCCTTCGTCGCGGGCCAGGTCGATGTCGATCGTGGCTTCCGATGCGCGGACGCTGACCCAGTGCCATCCGGGAGCGAGTCCGCCGCGACGGCGTGTCACTGGAGGAGGGGTGATGCCGTTGACGCGGAGCGCGGCAAACGATGGCGCGTGGAAAATGAGGGTGATGCGCGGAGCGTTCCGGGCAGAGTGAAGCTGCAGCGTCAGGTGCCGGCCTCCCTGGTGCTCATCGCGTACGACTGTCAGCGCAGCAGGCATCAGGCCGAGAGCTGGCGCTGGGGCGATGAACGCGCGCGACGGCGGCACGGTCCAGTCGTAGATCGTCTGAGGCGTCGGATTGAACTGCGCGGCGCGCTGGATCTCCGGACGCAATGCATCCGTCTGCCAGCGCGGCGCAACGCCGTCGTCGACGTACGCGAGATTGATGTGGCGCGGCGAGTTCGGCTCGTATGTCGGGACGATGAGCGCCATGGCGATGCAGGCGATCACTGCTGCCGCAATGGACCCGTCGAGCGGCCGGCGCAGGCCCTCAACGCTCGCGAGGAACGGCGCGAAGGTCGTCGCTACGAGAGCGATCAGGACCGCCACGAACGGCAGGATCGGCCGGCCGAGAGCGTCGTACAGCGCCAGGCCAAGCGGGAACAGGACGATCGCGGCGGCGGATGCGCAGATGATTGTGGTGACTCCATCGCTCAACTTCAGCACCGCGCAGACGGCGCACACCACTGCCGGCACGATCGCCAAATAGCTGCCGCCCGGAAGGACGATCGAGAGCGCGACGGCGATGGCTGACCAGCACATGGCCTGCCCGAGGAACAGGCCGTCGACGCCTGCGGAGGCGACGAGACGCTGGGCCACGAAGAAGGCGATGCCTGCGCCGATGAACCAGACCGCGGCGATGGCGGGACCGGCGTGTGCCACCCACACCGCGCTCCCTGAGCGCAGGCCGTCCAGCCAGTTTCCGGCCAACCCCACGAGCAGAGCGGAAACGAGCGTCAGAAAGAACGACGCCACGCCGATCGAGATCGCACCCGGTCTTGTCTTCCGATTGAACGCGGCGACGAGAAGGACGACCATCCCCGCGATGGCGATGCCGAGGGAAAGGTACTGCGGCCAGGAGACGACGAAGAACGAGAGAACATCGAACCAGACGGAGTTGCCGCTGCTGGTTTGCCGCAGATCGGTGGCGGCCAGAGCGCGCGCCATGGCCACGATGTGTTCGCCGTGATGCTGCACCGTCGAGGGCGTGAGGTTCGCGAAGTTGTCGAGCGGCGTATGGTAATGGACCGGCCGGCCGATGTGGGCGAAGCCAATGCCGGCCAGCCCTACACGCTTGAAGACGGTGAGGTCTGTGTCGTTCGGCAGCATTTCGTAGATGTCGTAGTAGAGCGAGCTCGTGGCCGGACGGGGCAGCGAATGGGTGATCACTCCGGCCAGCCAGGCGTTCCGGCGGCTCGTCTCGAAGAGGAAGCTCGGCCCATCGGTGCCGCGCGCTTCAACGTTGATCACGGCGGCGGCGCCGTGCAGCGCGGCCGGATCGGCAACGAAGCCTTCCGCACCGAGGAGCGCGACCTCCTCGCCGTCCGTGACGAGGTAGACGATCGGATTGCGGAAGCGCTCATTGCGCAGGGTGCGGGCCGTTTCCACGATCGCGGCCATGCCCGCGCCGTCATCCGACACTCCGGGCCCGGCCGGCACGGAGTCGTAGTGCGCTGCCAGAATGAGCGCATCTGGGCGGTTATCGCCCGGAATGCGCGCGATGACGTTCGCGACAGGCGCGCAGGTCACGAACGGACTGCAGGCAAACGCTCGCTGGACGGTGACCTCATAGCCGAGGGCGCGGAACCGGGCGGCCAACCGTTCGCGAACGGCGTCATGCGCCGCCGTGCCTACCGGGTGCGGCACATCGCCGCCGAGAATCTCCCGCTCGAAACGAATGGCCCGCGCGGCTGAGAACGACGACAGCGGCGCGTTGTCGGGCAGCGGCGCGGGGCCGCGCATTCTCAGGAGCAGCACCCCGAGGATCGCGGCGAGCATGGCAAACAGGAGCGCCGTGGCGCCGCCGCGTTTCACGAGGGGGATTGTAGCTGCAACCTGGGGATCTGCGGGCCGTAGTAGTGGATTAGCAGATTAGTGATTCGTAGATCAGTGGATTGGTTGATCAGTACCCACCGGCGTCAACCTCTAACCACTAATCTACGAATCCACTACTCCACTGATCGACTCGAACAACAACCGGAGGAGCCTACATGTACAAGCGCATCCTGCTCACCGCCGTCCTCACCATCGCCGCCGCGGTCGCGAACGCGTCGACCCTTGACGAAACGTTCGATCGAACGGTCGACGTCCGGCCGGGTGCTGTGTTCGCTCTCACGAACCTGAACGGGCACATCACCGTTCGGGCGTGGGACCAGCCGCGCATCCGCGTTCACGCCGTGAAGCACGTCGAGAGCCGTGACAGCGACGTGGCGCGCGACGCCATGAAGGCGCTGACCCTGGCCCTGTCGCAGCCGAACGGCGGCCTTCGTATCGAGACGAAATACCCGAAGATGAACAACGGGATCTTCGATTGGATCGCCGGCACGAACGTGAATATATCGGTCTCGTACGAGGTGACGGTGCCTCGGACGATGGATCTGAAGATCGAGAACACGAACGGCGCCATCGAGGCCAGTGACGTTCACGGTTCGCACAGAATCGAGACGACGAACGGCCACATCACGCTGGCGCGCTGTGCCGGCGACGTTGACGCGGAAACGACCAACGGCTCGATCGAGGCCGATCTGACTGCTGTCAACGCCGGCCGTGGCATGCGCCTCGAGACGACGAACGGCCACATCAACGCCCGTCTGCCGCGCACGTTTGCGGCGCGGATCGACGCGGCGAACACAAACGGATCGATCGAGTCCGACCTGCCAGTCACGATGAGCGGCTCCCACGACAAGCACTCGCTGGTTGGTACGATGAACGGCGGGGGACCTGAGCTCCATCTCCGTACGACGAACGGGTCGATTCACATCGAGGCGCGGTAGGTCATCGAAAGACGTTGTCGGTTGTCGGTCGCGGAGCCCTCGAACACAATCTGATCGAACCTCCGTGCCTGTCGCCGCAAGCCAGGGACCGATGGGGCACAGACACTCTTGTCTGTGCCCCGGCCCTGGAGGGCTTGCAATCTTGAGTTGTGGCGCGACCCCGCACAGACAAGAGTGTCTGTGCCACATCGGTCCTGCTCATCGGCACCTCTCCGTCCTATCGCGCAGACAAGGCTGCGCGCAATTCCACTCGTCGTGGGAGAAATGCGAATTAGCCTCCGACAACCGACAACCGACACGCCTACGCGTGTACCCCTGGCGCTTCGTGGCCGCTGGCGTTCACATACTCCACGTACGAACCGCCGTAGACACGCGGCGCGGCTCCGCGCTCCTCGGGGAGCTCGAGCACGCGGTTGGACAGGCCCCGCAGGAACATGCGGTCGTGCGAGACGAAGAGCATTGTCCCGTCGAAATCGTGCAGCGCTTCGACGAGCATCTCTTTCGTGGCCAGATCGAGGTGGTTGGTCGGCTCGTCGAGCACGAGAAAGTTCGGGGGATCGAGAAGCATCCTGGCCAGGACGAGGCGGGAGCGTTCGCCTCCGGAAAGGGACCGGATCTTCTTCTCCACCTCGTCGCCCGAGAATTGGAACGCGCCGAGGAGACTGCGCAGAGTTCCGATCGACTCGAGCGGAAAGTCTTTCTGGATCTGCTCCCATACGGTCAGGTTCGGGTCGAGGACGTCGAAGGCCTGCTGCGAGAAGTAGCCCATCTTGAGCGAGGCGCCGAGGCGGACGTTGCCTCCGTCCGGTTCCAGCGATCCGGAGACCATCTTCAGCAGCGTTGACTTCCCCGCGCCGTTCTTTCCCATGACGCACCAGCGCTCGCCGCGGCGCACGAGGAAGTCGAAGCCGTCATAGATCGTCCGCTTGCCGAAGGACTTGGAGACGCCTTTCAGCACGGCCACGTCGTCGCCGGAGCGGGCCGGTTTGCGGAAGTCGAATCGCATCGTCCTCCGCTTCTTGGGCGGCTCGAGCTTCTCGATCTTGTCGAGCGCCTTGACGCGGCTCTGCACCTGCGCCGCCTTGGCCGCGTGGGCTGCAAAACGATCGATGAAGCGTTGCTCCTTGGCCAGCATCGATTGCTGCCGGGCGTACGCGGCCTCGCGGTTGGTCTCGCGGATGGCGCGCTCGCGCTCGTAGAACTCGTAATTGCCGGAGTACGTGACGAGGTCGCCCTCATCGATCTCGACGATCTTGGTGACGACGCGGTTCATGAACTCGCGGTCGTGCGACGTCATGAGCAGCGAGCCTTCGTAGCGTTTCAGAAAGTCTTCCAGCCAGATGATCGATTCGATATCGAGATGGTTGGTCGGCTCGTCCATCAACAGCACGTCGGGGCGGCCGAGGAGGACCTTGGCCATGGCCACGCGCATCTTCCATCCGCCGCTGAGTGCGCCTGCATCGCCGTCGATCCGATCATCCTCGAAGCCGAGACCGTGCAGGACCTCGCGGGCGCGTGCCTCGAGCTCGTAGCCGCCGAGGTGCGCGTAGTCCTCCTGCACGTGACCGAAGCGATCGAGGATCTTGTCCATTTCGTCGAGACGCTCGGGATCGGACATGGCGTTCTGCAAGGCTTCGAGCTCGTGGTGCAGATCGCCCAGGCGTCCGCTGCCGGCGATCGCTTCGACCAGCACGGAACGGCCGGCCATCTCCTCGATGTCCTGCCGGAAGTAGCCGATGGTCATCTTCTTCGGCACGGAGACGTCGCCGTCGTCGGCCGACTCCTCGCCGACGATCATCCGGAAGAGCGTCGTCTTGCCGGCGCCGTTCGGGCCGACGAGACCGGCTCTCTCGCCCGGATTGAGCTGGAAGGACGCGTCGACGAAGACGAGCTGACGGCCGTATTGCTTGGAGACTTTGCTGAGGCTGATCATTGAAGCCTGAAAGAGCGCGCGGCAGAACGCCGCCGCCGAAGAGGAGATTTCTCCCGGCAGACGCGTGCGCCGGCGAGGGCGGGGAGCGCATGCACGAGTCCGTCGCGATCGATGCGGTAGCGAAAGTACGCGGCCTCAAGATCGGGCGACGGAGCAGCGCGGGGCATGACCAGCCGGACCGGCAGCACGCGCAGCGCGAACGAGTCAATTGGTCCAGGCTCGAACGTGAGTGCCGCGCTCAGTACGGCGGCACGGATCGGACTGATGGGATCGGAGGGCATGTGCGGATGGCAGAACCGCCAGAACGCGCGGCCATTCCTCGGCACCGTTGTCACGTCTTGCCGAATCGATACCGCCGTCCTACGATATGACCTATCGATCAGACCGATCGGGTTACGAAGCGAGAAGTGTGGTGGAGACGCGAGTATGGGACGGACTAAGGTTTCCTCGAAATATCAGGTGGTCATACCAAAGGACGTGCGAGAGCAAAACGATATTCGACCGGGGCAGGAGTTCCAGGTGATCGCGAAGGGAGGAGTGATCACCTTGGTTCCCGATAAGCCGATCGCGGCGATGCGTGGTTTTGTGCGCGGCATGCGAACGACCGGGTTTCGGGAGAAGAAGGACCGCCTGTGATCGTTCTGGATTCGTCGGGATGGATCGAGTTCTTTGCCGACGGGCCCCACGCGGAAGAGTTCGCATCTCGTTTGCGGCAGCCGGCCAACGTCATCACTCCCACCGTTGCCATGTATGAGGTGTACAAGTGGATCAAGAGGGAACGGTCGGAAGAAGAAGCCGTGGAGGCCGTTGCCACGATGAAGAAGACGCACGTTTTGGATTTGACCGAGGAACTGGCGTTGACGGCTGCCGACTTGAGCCTTGCGCACAGCCTGGCGATGGCTGATTCCATGATGCTTGCCGCCGCTCGGTTTCACAAGGCGGAGTTGGTGACGACGGATGCCGGGTTCAACGGTGTGCCCGGCGTAACGATCTTTTCAAAAAAGCGTGAGTCGAGGTGACATGGCCATATTCGACCTGCTCCAAAGAGAACCGGACGTACGAGCCTTCCGCGCCGGCGAGACCGTTTTCACCGAGGGAGACCCCGGCGATTGCATGTTCGCGGTGATCGAGGGAGAGGTGGCCATCCAGAAGAATGGGATCATTCTGGAGCGAGTTGGCGTCGGTGGGGTGTTCGGCGAGATGTCCCTCATCGATCATGCGCCGCGGAGCGCCACCGCCGTAGCCACTGTCGATTGCCGCGTGGCGGCGGTGGCCCAGAAGCGGTTCACCTTCCTCGTACAGCAGACTCCGTACTTTGCGCTGGAGATCATGCACGTTCTGGCCGAGAGGCTCCGCCGGAACACGGCGAGTTGAAGGAGAGCCCGCGCTATCGCACTGTGCGCACTCGGTTGTCGAACGTCACAATCCTCCCCGCGATGCGGCGTTCGGCGCCGCTGAATTTCTCGTAGGCGACCAGGAATGCGCCATTCCCCAGGGCGATGACCGACGGGTCTCGCTCGTCTGCCGGGGATGTGGCGATCGTAACCGGGGTGACAATCCCGTCCGGCGTAATCGACGCTCCAAGGATGTCGTGATCCGCGCTCGCCGACGTGGAACGCCAGACGACGACGAATCGCTGACCGTCCGTGGCGATGTCGGGACGCACATGCCCGGAATCGGGCCCGAATGTTCCGAGGACCAGCGGGTCCGCGATGGAGGCCGACGCATCTCCGGTTGACGTCGTTGGTTTCAAGCGCGCGGCGACGACCTCTCCGCCGTCCGCCTGTTGCCGCTGATACCAGGCTATCAGAACCTCCTGATCATCAGCCTGAACCGCCGGATCAGCATCGAAAGCGACGAAAGAATGATCGCTGACAGAGGGAAACGCCGCCGCTGCGAAGACGCTGTAAACGTCAATGAATCGAACCGTAAACAAGTATTGATACTGATAGGCCTTGCAGCTTTCCGGACAAAACCAGGAAAGCCTGCCGCCATTACACGTGCAGGTGAAGCTGCTCTGCTGCTCTTTCTGGCTGGCCACGACCTGTGGGAAGTCAGCCGCGGCAGCCATATCGCTGGCGGTCAAGTCTGGAAAGAGCGGAACAGCGAGAGAGCCATCGGCCCCCATTCGCCACAGATAGCCAGCTACCGTGAGCCATGTCTCCTTTCCGGAGCGGACGATGAGCGGCGAGTTGACCGAGTCCAGGATGAGCGCCGGCCGGGACGGATTGAGATCGGCATCCAACCGGCTGTAAACCGCTCGCCATACAGAAGGGATCGAGCTCGGATGGTCGCTGTAATAAGGACACTCGAGCCACCCAAGCGTGAAGCCTTTTCCGTCAGGTGAAGCGGCGATCGAAGGATAGGTTGCATCGACGCCGGCTCCCGGTTCCGCGATCGAGTACACAGGAATCTCTCGAACGGACCCGGTAAAATGGGCTGTCGCGTCCAGTCGCGCCACATAGATTTTCCGTGCGCCTGTGGCGTCTGCCATCACCCAGGAGATCGCCACACCGGCATGATCTCTGGCGATCGCGACGCCGGGGGCTGCGATGCCGAACGAGGCCCCGGCTGGCAGAGGGTCGGACGAGACCTCGGCACCCACCCTCGGCTGTGCGATCGCGGAAGCGGCTTGGAACAGAGCAATGGTGAGAAGGGCGATCCTCATATCGGTTGATACGGGCTTAACGGTGGAACCGTCCGAAATCGGCCCCAGGGCACTCGTCAAACGCCTCAACCGGCCGGGAATGAATCCCTTGACGGCGTCTGTTCGCCAGTGTTACCGTTTCACCCCCTTCCCCGGGGGAAGGTGTGTGGTTGTCTTTGAATGACGTTCGGCGCTGAGCAGTTCTCACCTGGCGCCGCGGTCCTCCGAAGATCGAAATCTACAGTTTCGTGGTGTGTTCAGGAGAGTCATGCGTACGTATTTTCCCAAGCAGGGCGACATCGAGCCGAAGTGGTTCATCATCGACGCCGAGGGCAAGATCCTCGGGCGTCTCTCGACCGAGATCGCCCGGATCATCTCCGGCAAGAGCAAGCCGACCTACACGCCGTTTCTCGATACGGGCGATCATGTGATCGTCATCAACGCCGAGAAGATCATCCTGACGGGCAAGAAGGAGACGGACAAGATCTACCGTCATCACTCGCTCTACCCGGGCGGTCTGAGCGAGAAAGCGGCGCGTTTCGTCCGCGCGGAGAAGCCGGAGTCCATGATCGAGCGCGCCGTGCTGGGCATGCTCCCCAAGAACAAGCTCGGCCGGAAGATGATCAAGAAGCTGAAGGTCTATCGCGGTACGAATCACCCCCACGAAGCGCAGAAACCCGAGCGGCTCAACGTCGCTTGAATCACGGCTCGAACACGGCTTGACAGGTCAGGAGGATTCTTTGGCTCTGGTTGAATACTACGGAACGGGACGCCGCAAGACGTCGACCGCCCGCGTCCACCTTCGTCAGGGTAGCGGTGCGATTACGGTCAATCACCGCTCGCTCGACGAGTACTTCGGCAACGATGTGCTGAAGATGATCATCAAGCAGCCGCTCTCGCTGACCGAGACGGCCGACAAGTTCGACATCGTCGTCACGGTCGACGGCGGCGGCCCCAGCGGCCAGGCGGGCGCGATCCGTCACGGCATCTCGCGCGCGCTGCAGATCTTCAACGTCGAGCTGCGCAAGCGCCTGAAGAAGGCCGGCCTGCTCACCCGCGACCCGAGAATGAAGGAGCGCAAGAAGTACGGCCAGAAAGGCGCGCGCGCTCGCTTCCAGTTCTCCAAGCGCTAGTTCTCCGATGTTCCGGTTTTCCCCAGCTTGATTTCCGAAGACAGGAGCGCCGCTCGCTCCTGTCTTTTTTGTATCAACGCAGTTCAACTCAACGTCACGCGAAAAGGAGGGTTTGCTTGGCAGTCTCAATTACGATGAAAGAGCTTTTGGAAGCTGGCGTCCACTTCGGTCATCAGACCAAGCGCTGGAACCCGAAGATGAAGAAGTACATCTTCGGCAAGCGCAACGGGATCTACATCATTGACCTTCAGAAGACGCTCAAGCTCTTTAAGGAAGCTTCCGCGTTCATCTCGGACCTTGCGTCCCAGGGGAAACGCATTTTGTTCGTCGGCACCAAGCGCCAGGCGCAGGATGCCATTCTCGAAGAGGCCAACCGCTGCGGCATGTTCTACGTGAACAACCGCTGGCTCGGTGGGACGCTCACGAACTTCACCACCGTCCGCAAGTCGATCGAGCGCCTCAAGGAAATCGAGGCCGTCATCGGCGACACCGAGAAGGATATGTCGAAGAAGGAGCGCGCCGCACTCGACCGCGAGCGCGAGAAGCTCCTCAAGAACCTCATCGGGATTCGCGAGATGGACGGCCTTCCGGATGCGCTCTTCGTGATCGATCCGAAGAAGGAATACATCGCCATCCAGGAAGCGAAGAAGCTCGGCATCCCGGTGGTGGCCATCGTCGACACGAATTGCGATCCGGAGGACATCAACTACGTCATTCCGGGGAACGATGACGCCATCCGCGCGATCCGCCTGTTCACGCAGAAGATCGCCGACGCCGTGCTCGAGGGCTACAACCTCGCCGATGAGAAGTTCATCGGCGCGGAGGATAAGGGCGAGGCCCCCGAGGCCCCTGCTCCGATCCATGCCGAACCTGCTGAAGCGATGAGCGCTCCGGCCGTTTCCTAGTTCCACTAAGACTACTTCCACCTGGAGCGCCGGCTGCCCGATTGTGGCAGACGGCGCTCCTGTATCAAGGAGATTTCATATGACTCAGGTAACCGCAGCGATGGTGAAGGAGCTGCGCGAGCAGACCGGCGCCGGCATGATGGACGTGAAGTCCGCGCTGACCGAGGCCGGCGGAAACATGGAAGAGGCCACGAAGATCCTCCGCAAGAAGGGTCTGGCCGCCGCCGGCAAGAAGGCCGGCCGCATCACGGCCGAGGGCGCCGTGACGTCGTACGTCGGAGACAACGTCGGCGTCCTCGTCGAGGTCAACTGCGAGACCGACTTCGTCGGCCGGAACGAGAACTTCCGCCACTTTGCCGACGACGTCGCCAGCGTGATCGCCAGGAGCAAAGCCGGCTCCGTCGAGGCGCTGAACAACGAGCCGTGGCCGGGGGATGCCGAAGGCCAGACCGTCGGACAGCATGTCCTGGCCCAGATCGGCGCCATCAAAGAGAACATCTCCATCCGTCGTTTCGCCCGATATGAAGGCGCCGCGAACGCGGTCCTCTCGTCGTACATCCACGCCGGCGGCAAGATCGGTGTGCTCGTCGAGCTCGTCGCCGCCAGCGGTGAGAAGAGCGGGCGCATGAACGAGATCGCCAAGGACGTGGCCATGCACATCGCCGCCGCCGAGCCGCGCTTCATCCGCCGCGATGAGGTGACGCAGAAGGATCTGGACACCGAGCGCGAGATCGCCCGCGATGCCGCCGCCAAGTCCGGCAAGCCCGAGAACATCGTCGAGAAGATGGTCGTCGGCAAGATGGACAAGTTCTACGGCGAAGCCTGCCTGCTCGAGCAGCCCTACATCCGCAACGACAAGCAGACGGTGAGCGACTACCTGGCCGCCTCGGGCAAAGAGTCCGGCTGCGCGTACACGGTGACCCGTTTCACCCGCTACAAGCTGGGCGAAGGCATCGAGAAAAAGAGTGATGACTTCGCAGCCGAAGTGGCGAGCTACATGAAGTAAAACGAAACCTGGAACACAATGCGGGGCGGCCGGTTCGGCCGCCCTTTTTGTTGTATAAAGCGTCGCCAATGCCTCCTCGTTACAAACGCGTCCTTCTCAAACTCTCCGGCGAAGCGCTCATGGGTGGGCGGCGTACGGGGATTGACCCCGAGACCATCGCCCGGATCGCGGACGAGATCGTCGAGGTGCATCGCGCCGGGGTGCAGATCGCCATCGTCATCGGCGGCGGCAACATCTTTCGCGGCGTGACCGCGGCCACCGAGGGGATCGACCGCGTGGCCGGCGACCACATGGGGATGCTGGCCACGGTCATCAACGCCATCGCCATGCAGGATGCCCTGGAGCGCCGCGGCGCGCAGACGCGCGTCACCTCCGCGATCACGATGGCCGAGGTGGCCGAGCCCTTCATCCGCCGGCGGGCCATTCGCCATCTCGAGAAGGCCCGCATCGTCATCTGCGCGGCCGGCACGGGCAATCCCTACTTCACGACCGATTCCGCCGCCGCGTTGCGTGCCAGCGAGCTGAAGTGCGAAATCATCTTCAAAGCGACGAAGGTCGACGGCATCTACACCGCCGATCCCGAGATCGACCCGGGCGCCACCAGGATCCCGCACGCGAGCTATCAGCGAGTGCTCGCCGAACGGCTGCAGGTGATGGATGCCACCGCCATCGATCTCGCCCGCGGCAGCTCGATCCCGATCTATATCTTTTCGCTGCGCGAGCCGGGCAACATCAGCCGGGCGCTGCTGGGTGAGGACATCGGGTCGATGGTTTCGGATTAAAGCTCGCTGTCATCTCGAACTGCCGATGCCCTGGAGGGGCTGAGGACAGTGAGAGATCCCCAGCCACATGCGGGTTGGGTGGCGGTAAGAATCCTCGCCGGTGGCCGGGGACTTCTCGCCGCGCTTTACCCCTCCGGGGTGCTGCCGGCTCGAAGTGACAGCGCTTTTTTTGAAACGCAGACGCCTCTGCTGCGTTTTATGCTTCGCTGACTCAGCATAAACTGGAGCTGAGCATAGACTGCAATACGAGGTACCCAACATGCCCATTAACGAAGTCATCAAAGACGTCCAGCACCGCATGCACGGCGCCCTGGAGGCGCTGCATCGAGAGTTCAAGTCGCTTCGCACCGGCCGCGCAAACGCGGCCATGCTCGACGGCATCACCGTCGACTACTACGGGACGCCGACGCCGATCGCGCAGGTGGCCTCGCTCAAGGTCCCCGAGCCGTCGCTGATCGTGGCCGAGCCATGGGACAAGTCGATGGTGGCGGCCGTGGAGAAGGCCATCCGCACGGCCGATCTCGGGCTGAATCCGTCGACCGACGGTAAGCTGGTGCGCATCCCCATCCCCCAGCTCACCGAGGAACGGCGCAAAGAGCTGGTGAAGAAAGCGCATCACCTGGCCGAGGAAGCGCGCACGGCCATCCGCCAGGTGCGGCGCGACGGCAACGACAAGCTGAAGAGGATGCTCAAAGGTCACGAGATCTCCGAGGATGACGAGAAGCGTGCGCTCGACGAGATTCAGAAGCTGACCGACAAACACATCGATGAAGTCGCCAGCATCCTGAAAGGGAAAGAAGCCGACGTCATGGAGGTGTGATGAGGGGCGGTGGATAATGGGCGCGGCTCTCCAATTAACTGTCATCCTGAGGCTGCCGCAGCCGCGCCTCGAATTGCGGTGCTTGCTCAGATCCAACTTCGCGGCGGAGGACGCCGAAGGACCCCCCGCGTGCTTGCCGGAGAGGGTGGGGGCTTTGGCGAACACATGTCGTCCTGACAGCGCGAGCATCGACCTACCCCCGCCCTTTCCGGCCTGTAGGCGGGGGGTCCTTCGGCGTCCTCCGCCGCGACGCATGATCGGAGCGATCACCGACGTTGAGGGCGCGGCTGCGGCAGCCTCAGGATGACAGTGAATTGAGAAGCGCTTACCCCTGCTTTCAACTTGACGCGACCTAACCCATGCCCGACCCCGAGCGCATCCTCGTCATCATCCCCGCGGCGGGAAGCGGCTCGCGCTTCGGCGGCGAGGTGCCGAAGCAGTTCCTGCCGTTGGGCGGCAAGCCGCTCATCCAGCGCGTGGTGGAACGGTTCCTGTTCGATGCCATGGTCACGCGCATCGTCGTTCCGGTGCTGGACGTGCTGCTGAGCGCCGTCAAGACGTCACCGGGCGACCGCGTGCAGTTTGTCGCCGGGGGTGCCACGCGCCTGCAGTCGGTGATGCGCGGCCTCGACGCGGCCCGTGGTGAGATCGATGACGAGGTCGACCTCGTGGCCATTCACGACGCGGTCCGCCCGTTCTTCTCGCTCGATACCTTCCACGCCACGCTCGACGCCGCGCGGGCGCACGGGGCGGCGTTTCCCGGCGTTCCCCTTCCCGACACGGTGCATCGGATCGCGGATGACGCCATCGCATCGACGCCCGATCGAAGCGTGCTCGTCGCCGCGCAGACGCCGCAGTGCTTCCGCATCGACGTGCTGCGCGAGATCCTCGCGCGCGCCGCGCGTGAGGATGCCGAGGCCACCGACGAGGCGGGGCTGGCCGCGAAGTACGGCCACCGCGTGCAACTCGTGCCTGGGGATTCGATGAACTTCAAGATCACGCGTCCGGAGGATCTGGTCATGGCTGAGCGGATTCACGCCGAGTGGGGTGGTGAGGGAGACGCATGATTCGCGTCGGCCAGGGCATTGACGTTCACGCGTTCGACGATGCCCGTCCGCTGGTCCTCGGCGGCGTGCGCATCAGCGAGACGGGCGGCCTCTCCGGTCACTCGGACGCCGACGCCGTGCTCCACGCCGTCACCGACGCCATCCTCGGCGCAGCCGGCGCGGGCGACATCGGTCGCTACTTCCCCTCCGACGACGCACGCTGGAAGGATGCCGATTCGGCGATCTTCGCCAAAGAGGCCAAGCGCGTCGTCGATGAGATGGACGCGGAGATCGCCAATGTCGACGTCACCATCGTCGCCCAGAAGCCGAAGCTGGCTCCCTTCCGCGAGGCGATGGAAGCGAAGATCGCTGAGTTGCTCGACCTCGCCGCCGGGCACGTCAATGTCAAGGCGACGACGACCGATCACCTCGGCTTCATCGGGCGGGGGGAGGGGATCTGCGCGATGGTGGTGGTCTTGATCAGTAGCGACGACTGATCCCGAGTGCCGATTTACATCGCTGCCCAGCACGACCACATCGGTGCCCAGAAGTACCGCGCCGCTGCCCAGCACGACCGCGCCCGTGCCCAGCACGACCGCATCGATGCCCAGAACGACCGCATCGGTGCCCAGCATGACCGCATCGGTGCCCAGCATGACCGCGTCGCTGCCCAGCACGACCGCGTCGCTGCCCAGAACTACCGCGCCGCTGCCCAGCACGACCGCGTCGCTGCCCAGCACGACCGCGTCGCTGCCCAGCACGACCGCGCCGCTGCCTAGCACGACCGCATCGGTGCCCAGAAATACCGCATCGATGTCCAGAACGACCGCATCGAAGTCCAGAACGACCGCATCGAAGTCCAGAACGACCGCATCGAAGTCCAGAACGACCGCATCGATGCCCAGAACGACCGCATCGATGCCCAGAACGACCGCATCGATGCCCAGAACGACCGCATCGATGTCCAGAACGATTGCATCGATGTCCAGAACGACCACACCGAAGTCCAGAACGACCGCATCGAAGTCCAGAACGACCGCATCGAAGTCCAGAATGACCGCATCGCTGTCCAGCACGACCGCATCGGTGCCCAGAACGACCGCATCGCTGCCTGGAACGACCGAATCGAAGTCCAGAACGACCGCATCGGTGTCCAGAACGACCGCATCGATGCCTTGAACGAAGACGCCGATGCCCAGATCCACGGTCTCCGTGCAACGGAGCCTGACCTGACTGGAGCATCGCGAGTCGAATGGGTCAGGTAGCGCGACCAGCCTGCCACGCGGCGCGACTGCGCTGCTGCGAGACCTCGCCACCGCGTGAAGTAAAGTAGAAGACGCATGATCCGTGTCCGTTTCGCTCCATCTCCCACAGGCCACCTCCACGTCGGCGGCGCGCGGACGGCCATCTTCAACTGGCTTTTCGCCAAACATCACGGCGGGACGTTCATCATCCGCGTCGAAGACACCGACCTGGCCCGATCGACCGCCGAGTCGGAAACGATGGTGCTGGACGATCTGCGCTGGCTCGGCCTGCTTTGGGACGAGGGGCCGGACGTCGGCGGGCCGCATGCGCCGTACCGGCAGTCAGAGCGGGTGAGCCGATACGGTCAGGTCGCCCGCGGGCTGCTGCAACGTGGAATCGCCTACCGCTGTTACTGCACCGAGGAAGAGCTCGAGGCCAAGCGGAAAGTGGCGGAGGCGGCGGGACGGCCTCCGCATTACGACCTGACCTGCTGGCTGAACAGGCGCGACGACGACAGCCTGCCGCACGCCATCCGCTTCCATGTCCCCGAGGATGGCGATGTGACCATCGACGACGCCATTCGCGGCGAGGTGACCTGGAAGCGCGAGTCGCTCGGCGACTTTATCCTCGTCCGTTCCGACGGGCTGCCGACCTACAACTTCTCCGTCGTCGTCGACGATCACGACATGGAGATCACCGACGTCATCCGCGCCGAGGAGCATTTGACGAATACGCATCGCCAGGTGCTGATCTATCGGGCCATGGATTGGCTGATCCCGCATTTCGCACACGTTTCGCTGATCCTGGGCCAGGACAGGACCAAGCTCTCCAAGCGCCATGGCGCGACGTCGGTGGCGGCGTACGCGGAAGCGGGCTTCCTGGCCGATGCCATGGTCAACTACCTCGCCCTCCTGGGCTGGTCGGCGCCCGACGGACGGGATGTATTCGATCGCGACTACGCCATCACCAATTTCGAGCTCGATCGCGTCAACTCCGCGCCGGCCGTGTTCGACCCGCAGAAGTTCGAATGGCTCAACGGCCAGTACATCCATGCCATGACTGCCGCCGCGCTGCGCCCGCTCGTGGTGGGTGCGATCGGTGTCGATACTCCATGGCTCGAGGAGGCCATCGACGTCGTGAAGACGTCGGTCCATCTCCTGCCGCAGTTCCGCGAAGCCATTCGCTTCGTGACGGAGTACGCGGCGCCCGAGATCGATCGCGGGTTTGCCGCGGCTGTCGCCGCCGACCTGCGCGAGAACGGCTCGCCGCGCGACGCCGACGCGGTCAGGGCCATGAACGAGCGGCTGAAAAAGGCCACCGGCCTGAAAGGGAAGGAGCTCTTCATGCCGCTGCGGCTGGCCCTGACGGGGATGGATCACGGGCCGGAGCTGGTCCGCGCCATCCCGCTGCTGGGGCGCGCCAGCGAGTCGGATCCGGGCGTGCTCTCGCCGCTCGCGCGTATCGAGCAATGTATTCGCTGATCCGCAAGCTGCTATTTCAGCTCGACGCGGAGCACGCGCACGAGCTGGCTGTGCGGCAGATGGTCGCGCTGCAGAACATCCCACTCGTCCTGCGCGCCATCGAGCGCTTCTGCGCTCCTCCGGCGCAGGCGCGGCGCAAGGTCATGGGGTTGACCTTTCCGTCGCCGATCGGCATCGCCGCCGGCTTCGACAAGAACGGGGTGATGATGCCGATGCTGGCAGCCCTGGGCTTCGGCTTCGTCGAGGTCGGGACGGTCACGCTCCGCCCGCAGCCGGGCAATCCGCGTCCGCGGCTCTTCCGCTATCCCAAACAGAAGGCGCTGATCAACCGCCTGGGGTTCAACAACGACGGCGCCGATGCCGTCGCGGAGCGGTTGAAGTCATGGCAGCGAACAGTGCCGCTCTTCGTCAACATCGGCAAGAACAAAGACGTCCCGATCGATGCCGCCGCCGACGACTACGGTGCCTGCGCCGCCAAGCTCGCGCCGTTCGCCGACGCCGTCGTCGTCAACCTCTCGTCGCCCAACACGCCGTCGCTCCGCGAGTTGCAACGCCCCGAGCACCTGGAGCGGATCCTCGCCGCCGTCGGTCCGGCGCTGGTGAAGATCGCCCCGGACGTGGATGACGCAATGCTCGCCGAGATCTGCGATGTCTGTGCGGCCCGCGCCCGCGGCATGATCTGCACCAACACCACCATCGCCCGCCCGTTCTACGCCCCCGAGGCTGGGGGCTTGTCCGGTGCGCCGCTGATGGGGACATCGACGTCCGTCCTCGCCCGCGTACGCGGACACGTCGGCCCGAACTATCCGCTCATCGGTGTTGGCGGCGTATTCACCTCGGATGACGTCCGCGCGAAGTTCGCGGCCGGCGCGGATCTGGTTCAGGTCTACACGGGGTTCGTCTACGAGGGGCCGCTGCTGGCCAGGCGGCTGGTTCGATGAATCTCTAACCACGGAGACACAGAGGACACGGAGACTCTCTGCGTCTCTGTGGTTCATAGCCTTTGCGCGGACTAAACTGCGCGCCGTGATCATCTACGGCGTCAATCCCATTCTTGAGGCGATCCGCTCGCACCCCGAGCGTATCCGATACGTTGGTGTGGCGCGCGAGGAGACAGCGCGGCATCAACGGTTGGCCGGGGAGGCGAAGCGGGCGGGGGTGGCGGTGCGGAATCTGCCCCTCGAGGCGATCGACCGGCTGGCCGGGCGCGGCGTCCACAACGGCGTCGTCGCCGAGGTCTCCGAGACAGCCTATGCCGACTTCGACGACATCGTCGCGAACGAGACTACGACCTTCGTGCTCATCCTCGACTCCATCACCGATCCTCAGAACTTCGGGGCCATCCTGCGTGTGGCCGACGGCTTCGGCGTCGACCTGGTCGTCATCCCGCAGCACGACAGCGTCGGCCTCACGCCGGTGGCCGTGAAGGCGTCGGCCGGGGCCTCGGAATGGGTGCAGGTGGCGCAGGTGACCAACCTCTCCCGCTCCATCGAGGCTCTCAAGGCCGCCGGCTACTGGATCTACGCCGCGGCCGAGAAGGGGGATCGCCTCGATTCCATCGACTTCCGAGGCAAGGTCGCGCTCGTCGTCGGGAACGAAGGGAAGGGCATCCGCCGCAACGTCCTCGAGCACTGCGACCGGGTCGTCACCATCCCGATGACGGGGCACGTCGAGTCGTTCAACGTGGCCACGGCGGCGGCAGTGCTCTGCTACGAGGTTCGGCGGCAGCAGGGAGCGGACTTAGCCTGAATTTCTCACCATAAGAGAGCGGAATCGGAGGCACAGTGTCAATCGAGCGTCCTTCTCCCCACCGCGTTTTTCAGCGGTGGGGAGAAGGTGCCGAAGGCGGATGAGGGGAAGTTGGAGCTTGCCAAACAGTGGGCTGGTTTCATGAACGGGGCGTGGGAAACTCATGAAAACAATTAACTTCAGCGCGAGAGGCCCCCTCATCCGCCTTCGGCACCTTCTCCCCCGCTCAGAAGTGCGGGGGAGAAGGCTCTCGACGTGTCACACGTCCGCGATTCCACACTGTGAGAAGAGCGGGTTAGGCCAGCAGGGTTAGCCCGCGAGCGGGAGGATGTCAGGCAGCATCAAGCCGGCGCTCTCGCTCCTTCTCTTCGCGCAAGGTGATCCGGTCCGCTGCTCTGCCGGCCGCGAACCCGATCCCGAAAAGGATGGTCGCAAAAACGGCGAACACAACCAGGGGTAGATACATCTCCTCACCGAACACCCTCGGAAGAAATAACTTCCCTCTTGCGTACCGTTTGGCCATTTGCTATAACCCACGGTTCCTCGGCCTCCGCCGTCTGAGCTACACCCTTGTGCTTGGCGTCGACAGGCTGTTTGTGTCTTTGAAATCTAGCGGTTTGACGCTGGCATAGCTCAGTTGGCAGAGCAGCTGATTTGTAATCAGCAGGTCACGGGTTCGAGTCCCGTAGCCAGCTCCAGCAGCAGCAAAGTCGTGCGGAGAGTTGGCTGAGCGGTCAAAAGCAGCAGACTGTAAATCTGCCGGGCCACGCCCTACGGAGGTTCGAATCCTCCACTCTCCACCATACGAAACCAGAAGAGAGAAACCAGAAACCAGAAGAGGCCTGGGGTTTTTCTAGTTTCAGGTTTCTGGTTTCTGGTTTCACCAGCGGGAGTAACTCAGTTGGTAGAGTCACAGCCTTCCAAGCTGTTGGTCGCGGGTTCGAGTCCCGTCTCCCGCTCCAGAATGAATAGTTATCGGTTATCGGTTGTCCGTTGTCGGAACCGAGCACCGACAACCGACAACCAGTTGTAAGCCCTCTTAGCTCAGGGGTAGAGCACGTCCTTGGTAAGGACGGGGTCGCGAGTTCAACTCTCGCAGAGGGCTCCACCAAAACGATCACAGAGCGGAGTTCGAACGATGGCGCGCGCAGGCAGAGAAATCATCACCCTTCAGTGTACCGAGTGCAAACGGAAGAACTACACCACGACGAAGAACAAGAAGACCATGACGGAGAAGCTGGAACTCAAAAAGTTCTGCCGTCACGATCGGAAGCACACTCCCCATCGGGAGGCGAAATAAGGAATAAGTCGCTTTGAGCCCGCTTTTGCAGGCTTTTGCGGCACTTGCAGGCCAATAGCTCAACTGGCAGAGCAGCGGTCTCCAAAACCGCAGGTTGGGGGTTCAAATCCCTCTTGGCCTGCCAACATCTCAGCGTTCAGCTCTTCAGCGTTCAGCTCTCGACCTTCACCGGCGGCAACATGCCGAGGAAGGCCGAGGGCTGAGAGCTATCAGCATTTCGGGGTATCGATGGAATCAGACAAAGAGAATTCAATCATTGCCAAGCCGCGGGAGTGGTGGCTGACGGGACGGGACTTTTTCCGCGACACCAACGCGGAGATGAAGAAGGTCACCTGGCCGGCCCGTCCTGAAGTCGTCGGGACGACGGTCGTCGTCATCGTCTCCACGCTCATCTTCGCCGTCTACCTCTGGGGATGCGACCTCGTCTTCTTCAAGATGATCGACTTCCTCTTCACCAAGTTCGGAGCCAGAACCTAGAGATGGTCGAAACCGCGCAGAAGCAGTGGTACATCGTCCACACCTACTCCGGGTTCGAGGAGCGGGTGCGGGAGAACCTCAATCAGCGGATCGAGGCCCTGGGCATGCGGGGCAAGTTCGGCGAGATCAAGATCCCGACCGAGACCCTCATCGAGATGAAGGGCGGCAAGAAGCGCGAGGTGCAGCGCAAGTTCTTTCCCGGCTACATCCTCGTCGAGATGGACATGGCGGACGACGCCTGGCACCTCGTGAAGAACACGCCGAAGGTGACCGGCTTCGTCGGCACGGGCAAGAAGCCCACGCCGCTGACGCCGGAAGAAGTCGATCAGATCCTGACCCAGGTCGTCACCACGAAAGAGAAGCCGAAGCCGAAGCACGTTTACGAGCACGGCGAACATGTGCGCATCATCGACGGGCCGTTCTCCAACTTCACCGGCGTGGTGGAAGAGGTCAATCTGGACCGCAACACGCTGAAGGTCATGGTCACGATCTTCGGCCGTTCCACACCGGTCGAGCTCGACTTCCTGCAGGTGGCGCGCTTCGACCCAAGCGAAGAGCAGGGCGGCTCGGCAGCACAGAAACGATAGTTTTCAAAGGAATCAGCGATGGCTAAGAAAATTACCGGATACATCAAACTCCAGATTCCCGCCGGCGCGGCGACCCCGGCTCCGCCGGTCGGTCCGGCCCTCGGGCAGCACGGCGTGAATATCATGGAGTTCTGCAAGACCTTCAACGCGCGCACTCAGGGGCAGCAGGGACTGATCATCCCGGTGGTCATCACCGTCTTCTCCGACCGCACGTTCACGTTCATCACCAAGACGCCCCCCGCGGCCATCCTGCTGCTCAAAGCGGCCGGGATCCCCAAGGGCTCGGGCGTGCCGAACAAGACCAAGGTCGGCAGCGTCACCCGCAAGCAGGTCGAAGAGATCGCCAAGACCAAGATGCCCGACCTGAACGCGGCTTCCCTCGAAGCAGCGGTGAAGACGGTCGAGGGGACGGCGCGGTCGATGGGTTTGGAAGTAACGGGCTGAGAAGCCGAAATGTTGAATGTTCGATGTTGAATGTTGAGTGTTGAATGGCTTGCTGACTCATTCAACATCCAACATTCAACACTGAACATTCAACATTCAAAGAGTCGTGCCGGCGCGTGGCCGGTGCAAAACGAAGTAGGAGGTGGGCCTGGTGCCCGCCGTTAGAACTACGGAGGTGAAATGGCCAGACACGGCAAAAAGTACCGTGCAGCGTTCGAGAAGGTCGAACAGCGGCCGTACCAGTTGGATGAGGCGTTCGGTCTGCTCAAGCAGATCGCCTACGCCAGGTTCAACGAGACGGTCGAGCTGTCGTTGCTTCTCGGAGTCGATCCCAAGCACGCCGATCAGATGGTCCGCGGAACCACCGTGCTCCCGCACGGTACCGGACAGTCGAAGCGGGTGCTCGTGATCGCACAAGGCGACAATCAGCCCGAGGCCCAGGAAGCCGGCGCTGACATCGTTGGCGGAGACGACGTGGTCGAGAAGATCCAGGGCGGCTGGACGGATTTCGATGCCGTCATCGCCACGCCGGACATGATGCGTTCGGTCGGCAAGCTCGGCAAAGTCCTCGGCCCTCGGGGTCTGATGCCGAACCCGAAGACCGGCACCGTCACGTTCGACGTCGCCAAGGCAATCTCCGAGATCAAAGCCGGCAAGGTGGAGTTCCGCGTCGACAAGACGTCGATCATCCACGTTCCCGTCGGCAAGATCTCGTTTACGGCGGATCAGTTGACCGACAACGCCGCGAGCATCATCAACGCGGTGCGTAAAGCCAAGCCGCCCGCGGCCAAGGGCAAGTACGTCCGCACCATCTACATCTCGTCCACGATGAGCCCGTCGATCTCGATCGACACGGCCGTGGCCGAGGCGAAGGCAGAGTAAGGAGGGAGCATGAATCGCGAAGATAAAGCAGCAGCGATCTCCGAGCTCGGCGAAGGCATTGGCAAGGCCACGAACGCCTTCGTGATCGCGTTCAAAGGCATCACCGTTCCGCAGGTCACCGAGCTGCGGCGCCAGGTCCGCGAGACGAACTCGAAGTACGTCGTCGTCAAGAACACCCTGGCTCTCATCGCGGTGAAGGACTCACCGCTCACGGCGCTCAAGGATCAGTTCAGCGGCCCGACCGCGGTGGCCTTCAACACCACCGACGCCGTGGGACTGGCAAAAGCGCTGACGAAGTTCGCCAAAGACGTTCCGAGCATCTCGTTCAAGGGCGCCATGCTCAACGGACAGATCGTGCCGGCGGACCAGATCCAGGCCATCGCCAACCTGCCGTCACGTCCCGAGCTGATCGCGAAACTGCTGTACGTGATGCAGGCTCCGATCCGCGGACTGGCGATCGTGCTGCAGGCGAATATCCGCAACATCGCGGTGGTCCTCAGCGAGATCGCCAAACAGCGCGGCGGCGGCGTCGAAGCAACCGAACCCGAGGCAAACGCACAGTAAAAAATCGCGCCTTGCCTCACGGCCGGGCGCATGAGATTGAACGACTCAACACTATTTGGAGGCTGAAATGGCTATTTCGACTGAAGATTTCGTGAAGCAGATTGAGACGATGTCGGTGCTGGACCTCTCGAACCTGGTCAAGGCACTGGAAGACCGCTTCGGCGTGTCGGCCGCCGCGGCTGCCGCCCCGGCGGCGTCGGCGGGCCCGGCAGCAGCCGCGGCTCCGGCCGAGGTGCAGACCGAGTTTGCCGTCATCCTGAGCGAGGTCGGCGAGAAGAAGATCAATGTTATCAAGGCTGTACGCGAAGTGACCAGCCTTGGCCTGAAGGAAGCGAAGGACCTCGTCGAGGCCGCTCCGGCGACCATCAAGGAAGCGGTCTCGAAGGATGAGGCCGAGAACATCAAGAAGAAGTTCGAAGAGGCCGGCGCCAAAGTAACCATCAAATAGCTCGGCTATTTGATGGGGAATGGTCTTTTGTTACCAAGTTCATCCGGACGGGGCGGAATGTCCCGTCCGGAAATTGCTTTTCACAGTACGAGTCATCCTGAGCTGGAAAGGGGGGGAGCGGCCCTTTCCGATAGCTCACAATCCTCGCGAATCCACCCTGCCGCGTTGCCTGCGGCGGGACTCGCCTACGAAATTCTCATTGAGGGCGCGTCATCACGACCAACGCAGTGACGAACCCGGTGTGCGTGGACCGCAACCGACGGTCGCAGGCAGAGCTTTCTGCCGTGCGGTCGTTTGCTGTCCATCCGCGCCGCTTCCGAGCCGCCGCCGTCGCGTCGCCGCGATCCAAAGGAGCAATTGAATGAACGGATCCTCCCTGCCGAGACAGGAACCGGTTCGCCACGACTTCTCCAAGATCCGGAGCTATATGGCGTTGCCGAACCTCATCGACGTGCAGCGCAAGTCGTATGACAGGTTCCTGCAGATGAACCTCCTCCCCGAGGAGCGCGAAGACACCGGCCTGCAGTCGGTCTTCACCAGCGTCTTCCCCTTCAGCGACTTCCGGGAGACCTGCTCGCTCGACTTCGTGAAATTCGCGATCGGGAACTGGGAGTGCAAGTGCGGCTCTCTCAAGGGCCTCGAGCACCTGCGCATGACCTGCGCGAACTGCGGATCGAAGATCATCACCGATCACCCGCACGAAGAGACGGTCAACTGCCAGAAGTGCGGCGTGATCAACAAGAACCGCGTCGAGATCTGCGACATCTGCGGCAACCCCGTCGACCTGCAGATGAAGTACTCCGTCGAGGAGTGCCAGGAGCGCGGGATGAGCTACAGCGTTCCGCTGAAGGTCACCTTCCGACTCTTCGTCTACGACAAGGATCCTGACACCGGCGTCAAGCACATGCGCGACGCCAAGGAAGAGGAAGTCTTCTTCGGCGACATCCCGCTGATGACCGACAACGGCACGTTCATCATCAACGGTACCGAGCGCGTCATCGTCTCGCAGCTCCACCGTTCGCCGGGCGTCTTCTTCACCAAGGAATCGGCTCACACCTTCCTGGCCAAGATCATCCCGTACCGCGGCTCCTGGGTGGAGTTCGAGTACGACCAGAAGAACATCCTCTACGTCCGCATCGACAGGAAGCGCAAGTTCCTCGGCTCGGTCTTCCTGCGCGCCCTCGGCCTGACGACCGACGAAGAGATCCTTCGCCAGTTCTACACGCCGATCAAGGCCAAGATCACCGGCGACCAGGTCACGCTCTCGTTCGATCGCCGCGTCCTGGACCAGGAAGAGGCGAAAGAGCGCCACTCCATCCGCGGACGCCGCACCGTGCGCACCGTCTTCGCCGGCGTGAAGCTCGACCAGAAGATGGCCGATTCGCTGACAAAGAGCAATGAAGCGTCGGCGAAGGTCGACTTCGCGGCCATGGACAAGGCCGTCTTCCTCTCCGACGTCGTCGACGTCAACACCGGCGAAGTCCTCTTCGAAGCCAGCGAGAACCTGCCGGCCGACTGGGCCGACGTGCTCCGCGCCCATGACGTGGCCTCGGTGGACGTCATCTTCCCCGAGTGGGATCTCGTTTCCGACATCCTCCTCAACACGGTCCGCAAGGACACCTCGAAGTCGTTCGAGGCGGCCATCATCGAGATCTATCGCCGCATGCGCCCGGGCGATCCTCCCACCCTCGAGTCGGCCAAGGCCCTCTTCGAAGGGATGTTCTTCGATGCGCGCAAGTACGACTTCTCGCGCGTCGGCCGCTTCAAGTTCAACATCAAGCTCGACCTCGACTCGCCGGTCACGCAGAAGACGATGTCGGCCGAAGACTTCTTCGTCGTCATCAACTACCTGCTCCGCCTCCGCAAGGACGTCGGCCGCGTCGACGACATCGACAACCTCGGCAACCGCCGCGTTCGCGCGGTTGGCGAGTTGCTGGAGAACCAGTTCCGCATCGGCCTTGTGCGCATGGAGCGGGCCATCAAAGAGAAGATGTCGGTGCATCAGGACATCGACTCGGCGATGCCGCACGACCTGATCAACTCCAAGCCGGTCATCGCGGCCATCAAGGAGTTCTTCGGTTCCTCGCAGCTCTCGCAGTTCATGGATCAGACGAACCCGCTGTCGGAGGTCACGCACAAGCGCCGTCTCTCCGCCCTCGGGCCGGGTGGTCTCTCCCGCGAGCGCGCCGGGTTCGAGGTCCGCGACGTTCACCCCACGCACTACGGCCGCATCTGCCCGATCGAGACGCCGGAAGGTCCGAACATCGGCCTCATCTCGTCGCTGGCGTGCTACGCCCGCATCAACGAGTACGGCTTCATCGAGAGTCCGTACAAGAAGGTCGAAGACGGCCGCGTGCTCGACCACTACCGGATCGTGAAAGTCGGCGATTCGAGCTTCACGCTCAGCCAGATCGTCGAGAAACGCGATCTGCAGAAGGAAAACAACCGCATCGCCAAAGAGAACGCCGCGGCCAAGTCGCGCAAAGGCCAGCTCCAGCTCGCCGAGGCCGAGCCGTACGCGTTCTATCTCTCGGCGTGGGATGAAGAGCGCTACACGATCGCGCAGGCGAACGTGGTCATGGACGAGGAAGGCAATCTCGTTCACGACCGTGTCATCGCCCGGCAGTCGGGCGACTTCGTCTCCATCGAGAAGGAGAAGGTCGACTTCATCGACGTCTCGCCGAAACAGCTCGTCTCCGTGGCCGCCTCGCTCGTGCCGTTCCTCGAGAACGACGACGCGAACCGCGCGTTGATGGGCGCCAACATGCAGCGCCAGTCCGTGCCGTTGCTCCGCACTGATGCGCCGCTCGTCGGCACGGGCATGGAGAACATCGTGGCCCGCGACTCCGGCGCCGTCGTGCTCTGCAAGCGCGCCGGCATCGTCGACCTCGTCGACTCGAACCGCATCATCGTTCGCGTCGAGGCGGAAGACGTCGAGACCGGCGAGACCAAGGAGTTCGGCGCCGACATCTATCAGCTCATCAAGTTCAAGCGCTCGAACCAGAACACCTGCATCACGCAGAAGCCGAACGTCCGCGAAGGACAGCGCGTCCGCAAGGGCCAGGTCCTCGCTGACGGTCCCTGCACCGACGCCGGCGAACTGGCCCTCGGCCGCAACATCCTGGTGGCCTTCATGCCGTGGCGCGGCAACAACTTCGAGGACGCCATCCTGGTCTCTGAGAAGCTGGCCAAGGACGACTACTACACCTCGATTCACATCGAAGAGTTCGAGATCGAAGCCCGCGACACCAAGCTCGGTCCCGAGGAGATCACGCGCGACATCCCGAACGTCTCGGAGTCGGCGCTGCGCGATCTCGACGAGTCCGGCATCGTCCGCATCGGCGCGACGGTCAAGCAGGGCGACATCCTGGTCGGCAAAGTCACGCCGAAGGGCGAGACGCAGCTCACTCCCGAGGAGAAGCTGCTCCGCGCCATCTTCGGCGAGAAGGCCGGCGACGTCCGCGACGCATCGCTCAAGACCCCACCGGGCATCGAGGGCACCGTCGTCGACGTGAAGATCTTCTCGCGCAAGGGCGTGGAGAAGGACCTTCGCGCCAAGTCCATCGAAGAGGGCGAGATCGAGCGGATGAACCGCAACATCCAGGACGAGATCCGCATCATCACCGACGCGCGGAACAAGCGTATCGGCGACGTCCTCAGCGACAAGAAGCTGCAGCGCGACGTGGTCGACTTCCGTTCCGGCGAGACGCTCGTGGCCAAGGGCCAGACGGCGTCGCGCGAGACGGTGGGCCGCCTGTCGCGCCGCGAGCTGCTGGCGCTGCCGGTCGACGAAGAGACGCGCGAGACGGTCCGTATGTTCGTCGAGCGCGCCGAGAACCGCATCCGCGTGCTGGAGCAGAAAGCCGAGGAGCGTCGCGAAGACCTCCAGAAGGGCGATGAGCTCCCGCCGGGTGTCATCAAGATGATCAAGGTCTATGTGGCCATGAAGCGCAAGCTGTCCGTCGGCGACAAGATGGCCGGACGCCACGGTAACAAGGGCGTCATCAGCCGCATCCTCCCCGAGGAGGACATGCCGTACCTGCCGGATGGTACGCCGGTCGAGATCGTGCTCAACCCGCTCGGCGTTCCGTCGCGCATGAACGTCGGTCAGATCCTCGAGACGCACCTCGGGTGGGCCGCGCGCACGCTCGGCCTCTACTTCTCGACGCCCGTCTTCGACGGCGCCATCGAGTCGGAGATCAAGGCCCAGCTCAAGGCCGCCGCTCTGCCGGACGACGGCAAGACGCAGCTCTTCGACGGCATGACCGGCGAGGCGTTCGAGCAGCGCGTCTGCGTTGGCTTCATCTACATGCTGAAGCTCTCGCATCTGGTCGATGACAAGATTCACGCCCGTTCGATCGGACCGTATTCGCTCATCACCCAGCAGCCCCTCGGCGGGAAAGCCCAGTTCGGCGGCCAGCGCTTCGGCGAAATGGAAGTCTGGGCCCTCGAAGCATATGGAGCCGCCTACACGTTGCAGGAATTGCTCACATCCAAGTCGGACGACGTCGAAGGCCGTTCGAAGATTTACGAGGCCATCGTCAAAGGCGAGGTCCCGGACGATCCGGGTCTCCCCGAGTCGTTCAACGTCCTCGTCCGCGAGCTGCAGTCGCTCTGCCTCGACGTGGAGCTGCTCAAGGAATAGCGAATGGCGAAGAAAGTCACAGCGGTTACGAGCATGCCTAACGCCTCCTGCCCTGCCTGCCAGGGCATGGGGGCCGTGAGCATGACCGCGCACTTTCCCAGCGGCGACCAGGAATGGGAAGCGCCGTGCTGGGAGTGCTACGGCAACACCGTGGCTCTTTCGCTTCCGAAACCGCGTTCAACGGATAACGCCTGACACATAGGGAGGCGCATTTGGAAAGCTTCAACTCATTGTTTCAGTCAGCCAAGCCGCAGGCGATCAACGATTTCAACGCCATCAAGATCAGTCTCGCGTCCCCGGAGAAGATCCGGTCGTGGTCGTACGGCGAAGTGACCAAGCCGGAAACGATCAACTACCGCACCTTCAAGCCGGAGCGCGACGGCCTCTTCTGCGCCAAGATCTTCGGCCCGATCACCGATTGGGAATGCCTCTGCGGCAAGTACAAACGGATGAAGCACCGCGGCGTCATCTGCGACAAGTGCGGCGTCGAGGTGACGAAGTCCAAGGTCCGCCGCGAGCGCATGGGTCACATCGAGCTGGCCTCGCCGGTCTCGCACGTCTGGTTCTTCAAGGGCCTGCCGTCGCGCATCGGCCACCTGCTCGACATCTCGCTCCGCGACCTCGAGCGCATCCTCTACTTCGAGTCCTACGTGACCATCGACCCGGGCGACCTGGCCAACACGCTCGACGAGAAAGAGCTGCTCACCGAAGAGAAGTATCGCGAGCTGCGCTCGGCGCACGGTGACGTCTTCGTCGCCAAGATGGGTGCTGAGGCCATCAAAGAGTTGCTGCGCCGCGTCAACATCGAAGAGCTCAGCGACGAGCTGCGCCTCATGATGCGCACCGAGACGTCGCAGATCAAGAAGCTCAAGGCCGCCAAACGCCTCAAGGTCGTCGATGCCTTCCGCAAGTCGGGTCATCATCCGGACTGGATGATCCTCGACGTGATTCCGGTCATCCCGCCTGAGCTGCGCCCGCTCGTTCCTCTCGACGGCGGCCGTTTCGCGACGTCCGATCTGAACGATCTCTACCGCCGCGTCATCAACCGCAACAACCGCCTCAAGAAGCTCCTCGAGCTGCGCGCGCCCGACGTCATCGTGCGCAACGAGAAGCGGATGCTGCAGGAAGCGGTCGACGCGCTCTTCGACAACGGCCGCCGCGGCCGCGTCCTCAAGGGCTCGAACAATCGCCCGCTCAAGTCGCTCTCCGACACCCTCAAAGGCAAGCAGGGCCGCTTCCGCCAGAACCTTCTCGGCAAGCGCGTCGACTACTCCGGCCGTTCGGTCATCGTCGTCGGCCCCGAGCTGAAGCTGCACCAGTGCGGCCTGCCCAAGAAGATGGCCCTGGAGCTGTTCAAGCCGTTCATCTATAACCGCCTCGAGCAGAAGGGACTAGTCGGCACGATCAAGGCTGCCAAGGAGATGGTCGAGCTGCAGACCATCGAAGTGTGGGATGCGCTCGAAGAGGTCATCAAAGAGCATCCGGTTCTCTTGAACCGCGCGCCGACGCTCCACCGCCTCGGCATCCAGGCCTTCGAGCCGCTCCTCGTCGAGGGCAAGGCCATCAAGATCCATCCGCTCGTCTGCACGGCCTTCAACGCCGACTTCGACGGCGACCAGATGGCCGTTCACGTCCCGCTGTCGCCGAAGGCTCAGGTCGAGTCCCAGGTGCTCATGCTGGCATCGCACAACATCCTCTCGCCGGCGAACGGCAAGCCGCTCGCGGTCCCGTCGCAGGATCTTGTCCTCGGCTGCTACTACCTGACCAAGGAAAAGAAGGGTGCCAAGGGCGAGGGCAAGATCTTCGGCAGCTTCGATGAAGTCGTCCTGGCGCTGCAGGCCAAGGAGGTCGAGCTGCTCACGCCGATCCGCGTGCGCGTGACCGGCCAGTTCGTCGACCTGACCAAGCACTTCAACGACCAGGATCTGATGCACGCCGAGATCCAGGAGCTCGACAAGAAGCTCGTCGAGACCACCGTCGGCCGCGTCATCTTCAAGATGCACATGCCGGATGAGATCCCCTTCATCAACGGGCTTCTCAAGAAGCGCGGCCTGCAGGAGCTGGTGAACTTCGCGTTCGTCAACTTCGGCAACGATCTGACCGTGCGCATGCTCGACGATCTGAAGGACCTCGGCTTCCTCTACGCCACCAAGGCCGGCGTCTCCATCGGCGTCGACGACATGGTCATCCCGTCGAAGAAGCAGGACATCGTCGAGGGTGCCCGCAAGGCCGTCCTCGAGGTCGAACGCCAGCGTCTCGACGGCGCCATCACCCACGGCGAGCGCCACAACAAGATCATCGACATCTGGCATCGCGCCACCGAGAACGTCTCCGACGAGATGTTCAGCGAGATGCGCCGCACTGAGCAGGACCGCGGCGAGTTCAACCCCATCTTCATGATGGCCGACTCCGGAGCCCGCGGTTCCAAGGAGCAGGTCCGCCAGTTGGCCGGGATGCGCGGTCTGATGTCCAAGCCGTCAGGCGAGGTCATCGAGACCCCGATCACCGCCAACTTCCGTGAAGGCCTCTCCGTGCTGCAGTACTTCATCTCCACGCACGGCGCCCGTAAGGGTCTGGCCGATACGGCCCTCAAGACCGCCGACTCCGGCTACCTCACGCGCCGTCTCGTCGACGTCGCGCAGGACGTGATCGTCACCGAACAGGATTGCCAGACCTTCGACGGCATCATCGTCACGCCGATCATGGAAGGCGGCGACATCCTCGAGCCGCTCCGCGACCGCATCGTCGGCCGCGTCTCGCAGGAAGACATCTACGATCCGCTCACCGGCGAAATCCTGGTCTCGCAGAACGACGAGATTACCGACGAGCTGGCGAACTCGATTCAAGAGGCAGGTATTGAACAGGTGAAGATCCGTTCGGGTCTGACCTGCGAGACCCGCCGCGGCGTCTGCCGCCGCTGCTACGGCCGCAACCTGGCCAGCGGCAAGATGGTCGAGATCGGCGAAGCGGTCGGCGTCATCGCCGCCGAGTCGATCGGCGAGCCGGGCACGCAGCTCACCATGCGTACCTTCCACGTCGGCGGTACCGCATCGCGCGTTTCCGAGCAGTCCAAGCACGAGGCGACCAATCCCGGGAAAGTGCAGTTCGTCAACGTCTCGACCGTTACGAACAAGAACGGCGATCTCGTCGTCATCAACCGTAACGGCAAGCTGCTCATCATGGACGACGCCCCGATCAAGAAGCTCAAGAAGGGCGAAGCCGCGATTCTCGATACCACCGGCCGTGAGAAGGAGCGTTACGCGCTCGTCTACGGCTCGACGCTGAAAGTGCACGACGGCCAGCACGTCGAAGCCGGTTCGCCGCTCGTCGAGTGGGATCCGTTCACCTCGGCCATCCTCACCGAGGTCGGCGGCAAGATCACCTTCAAGGACATCGTCGAAGGCGAGAACGTCCGCGAAGAGACCGACCGCGTCACCGGTCTTACCCAGATGGTCATCGTCGAGTCGGCCACCGCCGAGAAGCGCACGCCGACCATCACCGTCAAATCGAAGAAGGGCGAGGAGAAGCGTTACCTGCTTCCCACCGGCGCCCACGTCATGGTGCAGAACGGCAACGAGGTCTACCCGGGCGACATCCTGGCCAAGATCCCGCGCGCCACGACCAAGACGAAGGACATCACCGGCGGTCTGCCTCGCGTGGTCGAGCTGTTCGAAGCCCGCCATCCGCGCGATAAGGCCGTCATCTCCGAGGTCGAGGGAACGGTGCATCACGGCCCGGTGGTCAAGGGCATGCGCCGCGTCATCATCGAGACCGACGAAGGTACGCGCCACGAGTACAGCGTCCCGCGTTCCGTACACGTCAACGTGCAGGAAGGCGAGCGCGTGCGCGCCGGCGATCCGCTCATCGACGGACCGATCGATCCGCACGACGTTCTGGCGGTCCTCGGCATCAAGGAACTGCAGCGCTACCTGGTCGACAAGATCCAGGAGGTCTACCGTTCGCAGTCCGTGGCCATCAACGACAAGCACATCGAAGTCATCTGCCGCCAGATGCTGCGTTCCGTTCGCGTGACGCGCGTCGGCGATACCGACTTCCTCGTCGACGAGCAGGTCGATCGCTTCCGCTTCATGGAAGAGAACGAGAAGGTGATGAACCGCGGCGGCGAGCCCGCCGACGGGACGCCACTCCTGCTCGGCATCACCAAAGCCTCTCTTTCGACGGACAGCTTCATCTCCGCCGCCTCGTTCCAGGAGACCACCCGAGTGCTCACCGAGGCCAGCATCGCCGGCCGAGTCGACCACCTGCGCGGCCTCAAGGAAAACGTCATCGTCGGTCGTCTCATCCCGGCCGGCACGGGTATGCCGGTCTATCGCGAGGTCTACCTGGAGAAGGACGAGCCCGTCCCCGTCCAGCCGAACCTCGAAGACCTCCTACGCGCCGAGACGGACGACGAGAGCGAAGAAGCACTGTCGCTGGCGGATTTTGACGACGAGCAGTAGGGGTTATCGCATCGCATCAACCGAAACGGGCGGCCGAAAGGCCGCCCGTTTTGCGCATTTGGCGTGCCCGGTGAGTTGGCCGTTTCCTCGTAGCTGGTCAAACCGCTCTACAATTGACCAAACTCTCGTGCAGTCACTCTCGGACAACCGCGAGACGAGGGATGGGGAATGTCTACAGAGAACTTCTTCGAAGTGCAGACGCCCGAGTCGCGTGCAAAGACCGGAATCGTCGTCGATCATTTTGCCGCCTGGCAGAACATCATCGGTTCCCGTTCTGGCGGCGAGCTTGCCTATCTCGACTTGTACGCAGGTCCCGGCCGCTTTGAAGACGGCACGGATTCAACGCCGCCAATCATCGTGAGAAAAATGATCGAATCGCGGTTCGCGTCCCGCTTCCGCGTCGTATTCAACGAGAAGGAGCCGGCATATGCAGCGGACCTTCAGAAGGTCATCGGCTCAATCTCCGGGCTCAATAAGCTTGCTGCGCCTCCTCTCTTTCTGAATGAGGAACTGACGAGGGATAACTACCAAAGATTCCTCCGTGAGATCGCCGACCGGCCGGCGATTATGTTCGTCGATCCATGGGGCTACAAGGGCGTCACGCTGGATCTGTTTAAGGGATTCGTGGACGGCTCCTGGGGCCGGGACGCCTTTTTCTTTTTCAACTACAAAAGGATCAACGCTGGAATCAATGTCGATCAAGTGAAGCGTCGTGAGCACATGAAAGCGATGTTTGGCGAAACGCGAGCTGACCAGCTTGACGCCCAGCTCCGACCGATGCGACCGGATCAGCGTGAGGTCGCGATTCACCAAGCGATGGAGGACGCGCTTCATGAAACCGGCGTGAAGTTCGTCGAGCGATTCGACTTCTCGCGGCGCGGTGACAGCCTATTCTTCATCACGCAGAATCTGAAAGGTTTAGAAACCGCAAAGAGCAAGATGGCGAAGTGGAGTGTGCGCGATGACGATGGAGTCGCGCAGTTCGCGACTCAGACCGAAGATCAAAAGAGGGGACAATCAAGTATTTTCGATATGGTCCCGTCTTTCCGTCCCCTCGCTCAGCTTCGCAAGGATCTTATTTCGACGTTTGCCGGGCAATCACTCACCTTTAGCTCGCTGTTTCAAAGGCACCACCCCGGAACTCGTTTCGTCGAACCGAATTATCGGGAAGCGCTGAAGCAGATGGAGTTAGATGGCGAGATCCAGGTGACGGTGATCAGCGGCGGAAAACGTCAGGCCGGCACTTTCGGACCTAACGTGACGATCCACTTTCAAAGGGTAAAGGAGTAGGTAAATGTCTCAAGAGTCAGCGATTGAGTGGACCGATGCCACGTGGAATCCGGTGCGAGGTTGCGAGAAGGTCTCGCCCGGATGCAAGCATTGCTACGCGGAGACCTTCGCAGAGCGATGGAGGGGCATTCCTGGTCACGCATACGAGCAGGGCTTCGATCTACGGCTCGTCCCGGAGAAGCTGAATGAGCCTCGCACGTGGAAGCGCTCGCGGAGAATCTTTGTCAACTCCATGAGCGACCTCTTTCAGGACGGAGTTCCAACGAGCTATGTCCGCTCAGTCTGTGAGGTGATGATCGCGGCGGACTGGCACACTTATCAAGTGCTCACAAAGCGCGCAGCCCGCTGCCGCGAACTACTCAATGGCGAACTCGCCGCCTACGCTCATGACGCTCACATTTGGTGGGGCGTGAGTGTCGAGAATCGAAAGCACGGTTTGCCGCGCCTTGAGCAGCTACGGGACACGGACGTATCTGTCCGCTTTCTATCCATCGAGCCCTTGATCGAGGATCTTGGCAAAATGAACTTAGGCGGGATTCACTGGGTGATTGTTGGCGGCGAATCGGGGCGCGGTGCCCGCCCTATGAAGAAGGCCTGGGTAGACTCGATTCGGGAGCAGTGCGTTGACGCTCGCGTGCCGTTCTTTTTCAAGCAATGGGGCGGTGTCCAAAAGAAGAAGGCTGGCCGCCTGCTCGATGGGAGAACGTGGGACGATATGCCTTTGTCTCCGACTTCGCAGCAAATGTCTGAGCGCAATGTTTTCCGGCTGATGGGGTAATTCGGTCGCGCTGCGTGATTACAATCCAAGAAATGTGGAACGAGTTCCCTGCCGACCTCGAGATGGACGCCCTGAAATTCGTTTGATAACGTTATTCGACATGCATCTGGTCAAGATCTGGCGTACCTTCCAAACTTCTCTGTACTCGCAGACATCGCGCCGGAGTTTCTTTACGAAAGCTACACGTTGGCGCCTGGAGGTTGCCCCCGGCAACTCCACCCCGTGTGACGAGCAAGGTCGAGCCTCCAGAAGTTCCACGTGATCATCACTGAGGATCTGCTCGGCACGTCGGATCTCAGTGCGCCCAAAGTTTAACCTCTGCCATCTCGGGGCTCGTCCTGTGAGAGTGGATTCACGACGCGCTGCTGGTCCTTGGCGCCCCCCAATCGATCCGCGCCGTCATCTGCATCACCACGAACAGCGTGATGATGGCTCCGATTGTGATCGACAGGCCCGTGAAGCCCTGGAAAAAGAAGGCGTAGGAGAAGAGAACGAGGTAGATGAACTGGGCCAGGGATGCTTCGACGAAGGCGAAGCGGGAGCCGATCACGATGCGCAGGTAGCTGACTACCAGGAAGATCGAGACGGCCGAACAGATGGCGAAGGCGGCGTGGATCGAGATGTGGTCGGCGAGGTAGGCCAGCAGGAGATGGAAGGCGAAGAACGATGTGGCCAGGAAGAAGTAGTGCATGGGGTGGAGATCGATGCCGCGCAATGTGGTGATGATGAACATCAGGAAGAAGAAGAACAGCAACGAGACCGGCGCGAAGAAGCTGATCCGGCCGGCTAGCGGTCCCGGTTGGAGTTTCTCCGGCAGGACCATGCCGATGCGGTAGCCGGTGACGAGGTTCGAGTACTTCCACGTGAGCAGCCAGCCGTGATCGGTCTTCTTCTTCATCGTCGGCGAGAGGCCGCCCTGCGGAAAATCGATGGCGTCGAAGTTCGTCGTCATCTCCATCGTGAAGTCGCGGACCTGCGACACGTTTTCGCCGAGTTTGTAGTCCCACGTCGACAAACCTTGTGACCGGTATCCGACCTCCAGGTGAATCGCCGAGCCGGGCGGGCGGTGGATGACCGCGGAGACCGTGCCATTCTCGGTGGTGAGCGGAAGCGGTTGTCCGTCGGCACGCAAGATCAGGTCGTCGTAGATCGCGTCGGGCGCGGGGAAGACCAGCTTCACGGTGACCTTGTCGCTTGCGGGCGCATTGCGGAAGACGTAGTCGCCGTGGAAAGCCACGCGATAGGTCGCGAACCAAAGCAATCCCTTCTGCCGTTGCTCGAGATCGAGGGCCACCCGAACGCGGCTCTGCTCGATCGGAAGCGGCGTGTCGACATTCTCGTCGACCGAGTTCGTGATCGTGACACCATTCCGGTTTTCATGCACCGTCTTTTGCGCGGTGTGCGTCGAGACCGCGGCCGGCGGCGACTGTTGCTGTGCGGATCCCCAATTGGACTGGACGTCCTTGCTGAGGCCGGAGTCGGCCGAGCCGGTACGCGCCATAACGGAAGTGCCGAGGATGATCCAGGCGCAGGTGGTGAAGAGAAAGATCACGACGATGGCGGCGATGTTTTTTCCCATGTCGAGATCGTCGCCGCCGATTGTGGCAATGGTGTGGCGAAGTTGAGGAATGATCGAGGCTGCTGCTCGCCAGTAAAGAAACTGGCGTGCGATGCCCCGGTGCACGTGACGCGGCCGCCCGAATTGCCAACCAACGTCACGTCCGCTTGTGTCAGCGAGCACGGGTGGTTCAAGCGCGCTTCAAGCAAGCTTGCGACGCAACATTATGCCCGGCGAAATTCAATGCCTGCACGATCGCGCGGTAACCGTCAGCCAGCGCTTCTGCCACGGGCTCCAAGAGGACGCCTGCCTGCTCGTTTCAGGCAAGCCCTGGACGCGCGTATCCTGAGATTCGGGAAGTGCAATGAAGACAGGAGGGAGCCAGCCATGTTCGAACGACACGCCAAACGGATCATGCGATTCATCCCATTCGTTTTCCTGATGTTGCTCGCGCAGACAGCCGCCGGCCGGGATCAATACCGCCCCTCTCCGAGAACCACGCCTCCGCAGCAGGAGTATTTTTACTTCTTGCCGAGAACCGCTCCTCCGGAGGGTGGGGCAGAGATCCAGTTCTTTGCGAACCGCTTTCCGTTCAAATTCACGGCGCCCCAGGTCTTCTTTGATGGTGTCCCCTCTCCTCACGTCACGCTCGTAAGTGCCGACAACTTCACGGCCATCGCTCCGGCGCACGCCATCGGTATCGTCCCCGTAACGGTGCTCGACCAGGGCGTGCAATATATTTCGTACAGCCTGTTCGCCTTCGCTCCGGTACTCGAAGAGATCATCGTCCCGATCGCTTACAAACCGATCGAAGCCAGCCATGGCACCCGCTGGGTCAGCGAAATCTCCGTCTACAACGACTCAGACGACGCCGTCCCGATCGATCCGGAGATGTGCTCCATCATCGGCACGCCGGTCCTCTGCAGCGAAACTCCGCGGCGGGTTCAGCCGCATTCGTCGATGGTCATCCCGCCCGTGTCGGATTACGCACTTGCACCACAGATGTTCTTATTGCCACCAGCCGATCATGCCGGCAGGCTGCACTTCACCGTTCGGTTGCACGAGCTATCGAGGGACCCCGACGGCCCGGGCACGGAGATTCCGGTCATCCGGGAGCGCGACCTTCAGCAAACGCAAGTCTGGCTGCCGGCGGTGCCATCCAGCGCTCGCTTCCGGACAACCGTTCGCGTCTACACCCGTGGCTTGACCGTCAACGTCCGTGTGGAGGACGACACGACAGGGGAGCTGCTGGCGGAACTGAAGGACTACCGTGACCCTCCCACCGACATCGATCCGTTCAGGTCGGTGACGCTGAGCGATCTGCTGTCCCCAGCCCAGATCCTCGCCCACAAGACCGTGCGCTACGGAGTCGAGTCTGACAATCCCGTATGGGCGATGGTCACGCTTACCGACAACAACACGCAACGGGTGCAGATCTACACACCGCACTGAAAAGGCGATGCTTTCAGCGCGCCGACACCAGTGCCACCGGCGTCGGCCGGTAGAGTTGCGGATAGACCCGCTTGAGCGCGTCGATCTTCGGCAGGTCGTTGTAGACGATGTACGGCTGCGTCGGGTTGTGGATCAGGTAGTCCTGGTGGTAATCCTCGGCGGGGTAGAAGCCCTTCAATGCCTCGATCTTTGTGACGATGGGAGACCCGAAGACCTTCGCCTTCGTGAGTTGCTCGACGTAGGCACGGGCGATGCGCTCCTGGGCCGGCGAGCCGAAAAAGATCTCCGAGCGGTAGCTCGGACCGCTGTCCGGACCCTGGCGGTTGAGCTCCGTCGGATCGTGGGCCACGGAGAAGTAGAGCCGCAGGAGCTGGCCGTACGAGACCTGCTTCGGGTCGAACGTGATCTCCACCGACTCCGCGTGCCCTGTCGTTTCGGTTCCCACCATCTCGTAGTGTGCCGTCGCCTTCACGCCTCCCGAATATCCGGCCACGACTCTGGTGACGCCTTTCACGTGCTCGAACATCCCCTGCAGGCCCCAGAAGCATCCGCCGGCCAGGACCGCGACCTGAGATCCGGTGGCCTCGGCGGCGGGAGTGTCGAGATCCGGCGTGGGGATCGCTTTGTTGACGGCGTCGGCATTGGCGCCGCAGCTCAGACCAAAGGCAGCGAGGGCTACGGCAACGAGGGTCTTCTTCATCTGAAGTCGCATGCAATTATTATTGTTCCACATCTGGTAGCGTCATCTTCCATTCCGAGGAGGTTTCCCAAACGTTTTTCTACTTAACGGAGATTCCTGGATGTTTAAATGCAGTCCGAGGGATCCTCGGTCACGCGGAGGCGCGGAGACGCGGAGCAGAGGAGGATGCACGAACTGGACGAGATTACTGGATCGATCGTTGACTCGGCGATCAGAATTCACAGAGACTTGGGACCTGGACTGCTGGAGTCGGTGTACGAGGTTGTGCTGGCGCGAGTCCTTTCGGCGCGGGGATTTCAGGTGGAGCGGCAGAAGCCGATTTGCTTTGAATACGACGGCATCGTGTTCGAGGATGGATTCCGCATCGACTTGCTGGTCGACGAACAGGTCATCATCGAGCTCAAGTCGGTTGAGAGGCTCGCGTCTGTTCATGGCAAGCAGCTACTCACCTATCTTCGGCTGATGAAACTACCGGTCGGGTTGCTCATCAATTTCGGAGATCGAACGCTGAAGGCGGGCCTGCGTCGAATCGTCAACCAGCTCCCTCCCTCCGCGTCTCCGCGCCTCCGCGTGAACCGTGTTCCCGGGTACCATTCGGCAGATGAACATCTTCCCGGTTGACGATGCAGGGCTCCTCTTCATTTCGCCGGCCATCACCGATTGGGCGCTCCTCGAGGCGCACGGGATCGATGTCGTCATCGATCTGGAGGGTGGTCTCGACGAGGGCGTCCCCACGGCTCCGGGCGGCTATCTGTACGTGTATTTCCCGATCTTCGACGAAGAACTGCCGGATCTGGCACGGTTGGAGGCGGTGGCGCTGCTCGGCGCGCATCTCATCGAAAGTGGACACCGTGTCCTCTCCCACTGCGGCATGGGCTTCAACCGTTCCGCCCTCATCGCCGGTGTCATCCTTCACAAGCTGGGGATGGAGGGGCCGGCCATCGTGGAGAGGTTGCGTGCGCGGCGGCCGGGGGCGCTGTTCAACGAGGTCTTCGCGAACCATATCGGAGCACTCGTTTAGGGGCGCGATCGTGCTTGAGGGACGCGCAACTGAGGTCTGCCCTGAATGTGGGCATCTCGTTCGCAGAGCATACTTGCGGAGGTCCCATGAAAATCTTTTCCCGAATTATGACGCTGTCTCTTTTGACTGGGCTGCTCAGCATTCCCGTGGCGGAAGCCAGGACGCGCATCTATCTGCAGGTCGGCCCGCCCCCGGTTGTCGTGGAACGAGTGGTGGCGTCGCCGGGGCGTGACTACGCCTGGCAACCCGGCTATCACGAATGGAACGGCCGGGCCTATGCCTGGAGAAGCGGCGTATGGGTTCGCCCGCCTCATCGCCACGCCACGTGGGTCTCCGGACGCTGGGTACACGAGCGTCGCGGTCACTACTGGGTGGCTGGTTACTGGCGCCGGTAAACGCACATTGACAGTCTGAGTACCCGATCCGCCGGCGGCAACGCGAGCTTCGATGCTGCGTGCCGCCGGCTGACCCGTTCTGCAACCGAGGTCTGCCGGAAAAGTAGGCATCTCCTTCGCAAATAACAGCGGCGGAGGAAATCATGAGAACGTTATCCCGATTGATGACGATGGCTCTTCTCACGGGGCTGCTCAGCGTGCCCGTGGCGGAAGCAAGGACGCGAATCTATCTGCAGATCGGCCCGCCCCCGGTCGTCGTGGAGCGAGTAGTGGCGGCGCCGGGTGCGGGCTACATCTGGCAACCCGGCTATCACGAATGGAACGGCCGGGCCTATGCCTGGCGGAGCGGCGTTTGGGTTCGCCGGCCTCATCGCTATGCGACGTGGGTCCCGGGACGCTGGGTACACGAGCGTCGCGGCTACTACTGGGTCGGTGGCTACTGGAGCCGGTAGCAGCAACTTGACGGCGTGATTACCCGGTGCAGAAAAGGGCGCCGTGAAGAACACGGCGCCCCTTCGATTGCCGCGGTGATTCTCGTATACTTCCGGTATCCCGCTGGTTTAACGCCTCGCGATCGGTGCCCTCCGATCGCTGTATCCGGCAGGCGATCTCCCGCGGCAAACCGGAGGAATCTGCGATGCGTCGTCTCGTACCGATTCTCGTATTGCTTGTCGCCGTTGCCGCCGGTCATCATTACTATCGTGGCACCTACGCGCCGGTTAGCCACTACAAGGCCTTCGCGGAGGAGATCCTTCACCGGCACTACGATGCGGCCGCGGAGATGTCCGAGGGCCTGACCGCCGCTGACCTCGGCAAGCTGGGGTCGCAGGAACGGATCGGCGCGGGTCCACCGATGTTTCAGACGATCTTCCCGTCGCGGTTCGCGATCGAATCGCGCGACGCTGAATCGGACGGCGCCATCACGATCAACGCGGTGCAGACCGTCCTGTTCAATCCGGCCGGAGTCGAGAGCGCGGTGCGGCCCGCGATGTACGCCACGCTGAGACAGGTGACGAAGCTGCGCAACGGCGACCACGGTTGGAAAGTGATCGCCTTTTCGAATACGTTCGAGAAGATGGATTCCCTTACGGGGCGATGACGATGGATCGTGTACTGTGGGGGTCCCGGAGCACGCTTCACGCTTCGCGGGAAAAACAAAGGGGCAAGATGAACAGGAATGGTTCCGCGGTTTGGCGCGGAGGTCTCAAGGACGGGAAGGGGACCGTTTCCACGCAGAGCGGTGTGCTTCACGATGCGCAGTATTCGTTTTCCACCCGGTTTGAGAATGGCATCGGGACAAACCCGGAGGAGCTGATCGCGGCCGCGCATGCGGGCTGCTTCTCCATGGCTCTCTCGGCGCAACTCGGCGCGGCCAGCCTGACGGCGGAGGAGATTGCCACGACTGCCACCGTGACACTCGAGAAACTAGAGAAGGGCTTCGCCGTAACGAAAGTTCACCTCGCGGTCGTAGCCAGCGTGCCGGGCGCTTCTTCGGAGCAGTTCGCCACCGCCGCGGATGAAGCGAAGCGCAACTGTCCCATCTCGAAGTTGTTGAACGCGGAGATCACGATGGACGCGCGGCTTCGGTGAAGGAGGTCAGCGGCGGATTGGCGCGCCTCTTGTAGCAGTCCCGGGTATGAACTGGATGACCTGGCTGGGTCTGGCCGTACTGCTTACCGCGATCGCTGCTGTCACTGGAATCAAACCTAAGGGAACGCGACACGTGGCGCACTCACGAATGCTCGGAATGGGGCGATTCTTTCTCGTCCTTCTCGTCGCGATCTTCGCCTACATGGCCTACAGGGCTCGATCCGGCGGTTAGCTTTCCGTGGTTTGTTTTCCGGGTTAGTCGACGGTTAATCGCCACCCCAGCGCCAGCGGGGAGGCTCGCCTTTCACCACGCAAACCACAATCAACAGAATGCTGAGTACGCCCGTGCAGGCGATGAATGACATCAATTGTTCCCTGGGCGGAAAGAGGAACGCGGCCACGATCATCAGCACGAAGAACGCGCCCAATACGAGCCAGCCCTGCCATGTGAGCGGCAGGCCCCACCCCCAACCGTAGCGTTTCGCGGCAAACCAGTATTTGTTTTCGTCGCTCATGAGGGCAACCCCCAGCAACCTGGAAACCCCGAGACCGCGAACCTCACGCCGCCGCGGAATCCCTCGTCGAAGGGCGTTTCACGGATGTTGCCAGGCCGATGGCCTCGAGCATCCAGATCGCGTACCAGCCGAAGTCGATCTGCCAGAGTCTCCATCCAAAACGTGCCGATGAGGGCTTCGCGTGGTGGTTGCTGTGCCAGTTCTCACCCTGGAAGAAATGAAGCACGGCAAGCCAGGCAATGTTCTGAGACGAGTCCTGGCCGGGCTCCCGTCCCTCCCGCATGTGAGCGATGCTGTTGATGAAACACTGCGCGTGAAGGGACATCACCAGGCGCATCGGGCCGAGCCAGAAGAATGCCGGGAGCCCGAAGGCGAGGCCTCCGAAGAGCGACACTACGAGCAGCGGGATCTGCATCTGTCTCCAGAAGCGATACTCGCGCTTGTCCAGATCCGGACACCAGCGGTCCAGCGGGATTCTCCCGGCCTGCCACAGCCATCGCAGATGAGCCCACCAGAAGCCGCCGATCGACGGGCTGGAGATGTCCTCCACCGACTCGACCTTGGCATGGTGTTGCCGATGGTTCGCGGTCCACGAATCGGGAGAGCCGGAGCCGTTGAACATCGCAAAGAAAATGAGCAGATGCTTCACGACCGGGTGCAGCCGAAGCGCGGTGTGCGCGAGAGAGCGATGGTAGCACACCGTGACGCCCAGTCCGCCGATCCAGGCCAGGGCCAGCGTCGCGGCGATCACCCGCCAGCCGGGCGTGGCGAAGAACACGAGACCGACCGCGGCCAGGATGTGGATAGCGATGATGTAGAAGAACGTTGGGCGTTCTCCGATCGAGGTTTCCCACCACCGGCTCTTCCATGGTTCCTGGCCAAGACTGGAGACGATCGGGGTTTCCGAAGGTCTTCTGATTCTTTCTGTTCTTTCTGTTGGTACATCGGCGGTGATCGGCAGCGTGTAGGAAGTCATCAGTGTCTTTCTGTCGTGACGGCCTCGGCCGTGCACGAATTGGTTTTGCAGCATTTGCTGGGAGTTCAGAGACGATGAGGGCTGGGAGGAGTCAGACCGAGTCAGGGCTGGTTCTCGGAGTCGTCATGAAAGGTGCGCGGAAGAGTCCGATGGTCACCGAGCAAACCAACACACTCTACCGTCGTTTCATCCAGGGAAAGTGTTCAATCTGGAACATCTGGATGAGTCGTTTCGCCTTTCATGACCCCGTGTTTGGGGATCGTATCAGCTCCTGCATGGGTCAAACAGACGGTCACGATGATTCATGCCGCGATTCCTGATCCCTGGCCGTTCACCGCCGTAAGCACACCTCGGAATCGTGGCACCGAGTCCGCGGATCGCTGGGCACCGATTGGTGTAAATCGCCGCTGCGCAACCCGCGCCGCTGCTAGGATCGCTGGTACGAGTCCCAGATCCGCTCGAAGGAGATGCGATGAACGCCACCTTGCTCTACCGGATTGCCGCGGTGCTCTTCGTCCTGTTTGCTGCCGGCCACACCTTTGGGTTCTTGAAATTCAAACCGCCGACTTCTGAAGGGATCGCGGTGCGCGACGCGATGAAGAACGTTCACTTTCACGTCGGCAGCAGAGACTACAGCTATGGTGGCTTTCATACCGGCTTCGGGTTGTCCATCACGGTCTATCTGCTGTTCTTTGCGCTTCTGGCGTGGCACCTCGGCAATCTGGCAGCCGCGAGCGCGCATGCCGTGGGCATGGTCGGATGGGCCCTCTTCGCCGTTCAGGTGTTCGGGCTTGCGCTGAGTTGTGTGTATTTCCCTCCCGTCAGCGCAATCCTGTCAGGAGTGATCGCGGTATGCCTGGGCCTGGCAGCGTGGTTCACCACGTGACCTCCCGCGCCCACGATATCTTCTTCGTACCGGGTGAGTTCCGGACCATTCAGGAGGCGGTCGATGCGGTTGTTCGCCCGACCACGATCATGATCGAGCCGGGTCTCTACGCCGAGAGTGTTCTCGTGGCCGCGGTCGAGTACCTCGTCATCGAGAGTACGTGCCTCTCGCGACGCGGTGTCGTTCTCGCCGGCAGCGACGGCGAAGCTGTCTTGTCCGTGCGGGATTCCGTTCTTCACCTGAGTGGAATCGAGGTGCGCTCGAATGCGCGCCTCCGTGGGATGATCGTCGAAGATTCGTCTGTCAGCCTCCAGGAGTGTGTCGTGGCAGGCAATCGCATCGGTGACGGGATTCATGAAGCCTTTGGCGCGGGTATGTTGTGCCGCCGCTCGGTAGTGCGCATCCAGAAATCAACCGTGGCCGGGAACACCGTCGACTGTCCCTCGGCGGCAAGCGCAGGCGGTGGCGGCCTTTATTTCGAAGACTGCAGAGTCGAGATCCCGGGAAGCTCGGTTCAAGTCAATGCCGTCTATGCGAGGAATGAAGCGCGCGGCGGCGGGATCCTGTGTGAGCGGAGCCGCTTGCGCATGTGGCGCAGTCGCGTCACGGACAATGCGATACACGCTGCCACTGGCGAGGGCGGCGGCATGTATCTCAAGGATTCGATCGACTGTCAGATCGGTGGGAGCGTCATCACCGGGAACGGCAGCGCGGCGGCACGAGGAGGAGGCGTGTTTCTGACGGGGGGAGTGGCCAACGTCGCCATTCACGGCAACACGGTCGTGCGACAGAACCACCCGGATGATCGAGTGGTCGAGTAGCGATTAGACTCCTCCTAATGCTTCTCTCCCTGTTGATCTACTGCGGCGGCGCGGCGATGCTTGCAGGGGCCGGGGCGATGATTCCGCGGCGGACGCGCGGGAGGGGAGCGGCGGTGTTCATCGGCGGGATCGCCTCCGTGGCCGTCGCTGTCTTCTGGCCGGTGCGCGAGGAGCATACTGCGGAGGCCCATTCGCATCTCGACGAGATCGTGCCGCGATGGCAGTTTGGGGAGCGTCACGAGATTCGGATCGACGCGCCGCCGGCTCGGATCTTTGAGGCGATCCGTGATGTGACGCCGCGAGAGATCCGTTTCTTCGATACGCTCACGGCCATTCGCCGCCTCGGCGGCGACGGCAGGGAGAGCATCATCAATGCCCCGGACGATGAGCCGATCCTGGCGGTGGCCACGCGCACCGGGTTTCAGATGCTGGTCGACGACGCCCCGCGCGAGCTGGTCATCGGTACGCGCGTGGCGCCGGGGTCGTCCGCGGTGATGAACTTCCGAGTCGAGAGCGGTGTGCGATTGACGACGGAGACGCGCGTCGTTCTCGCGCCCTCGGGGAGCACGCGGCGCCTAATCGCCGTCTACTGGCGCATCATCCGGCCGGGCAGCGGCATCATCCGCCGCTACTGGCTGCAAGCGATCAAGCGCCGGGCGGAGGCTAAGCGGTGATCTGATATCGTTCGCGCATGCCGCACCGCTATCCGCAGGAGGCCGTCCTGCGCGACGGCCGCAAAGTCTTCATCCGCCCCTTCGCCGCGAAGGACGTCGATGCGCTGTATGAGTTCTTCCAGCGCCTGCCTTCCGCCTACCGCCGTTTCGCTTGGGATCCGATCGAGAGCCACTCCCTGATCGAGCTCTGGGGGCGCGAGATCGATTACGCGAAGGTCTTTCCCTTGCTCGCGCTCGACGGCAACCGTATCGTCGCCGACGCCACGCTGCACCGCCGCGACGGCGGTCCGCTCCGTCTTGCCGGCCGGATCAAGTGGATGATCGATCCGGCCTTCCGAGGCGTCGGACTCGGCACGTTGCTCGTGAACCTATTCATCGGCATCGCCCGCGAGAACGGTCTGCGTCATCTGAATGCGATGCTGATCTCCGATCTCGAAGCCGACGCCGTGACGACTCTGCAGAACCTCGGCTTCCAGCCATTTGTGATGCCCGGCTATGGCACCGACCCCGACGGCAATCAGCACGACATGACGAAGCTGTTGTTGAAGTTGTAGGGTGGTACTGGGTTGCAGAGTTGCAGAGTTGCAGAGTTGCAGGGTTGGTAGGTTGCTAGTGCGTTCGACTCAGCAACCCAGCAACCCAGCAACTCAGCAACCTTCAATCCGAAGCGGATCAAAGCTCGCCAAACCCTCCGCGAGCATCCGTTGCGGTGTGTCATGGGCGATGTCTTCGATTCCGAGGATTTGTAGGGCACGCGCCAACGTCTCGATCAGACGCTTTTCGTCGAGCGAAGGCAGCGGGAGTGCGCCATCCCGTTTCCCTAACTTCGTACCGTCGGCATTCACGACCAGCGGAAGATGGGCATATGACGGCGTTGGCAGGCCCAGGGCGCCCTGCAGAGCGATCTGACGCGCGGTGGACGTCACCAGATCGGCGCCGCGAACGACCTGCGTCACCCCTTGCGCGGCATCATCCACGACCACCGCGAGCTGATATGCGTAGAGGCCGTCGGCGCGCCGGACGACGAAGTCGCCGGTGAGTGCCGCGACGTCCTCTTCGATGTGACCGAGGACGATGTCGTCGAAGCCGATGACGTCGTGCGAGGTTCGAAAGCGAACGGCACGCGGTTCCCGGCCGGGCGGCAATCCATCGCGGCAGGTTCCGGGATAGACCGGTTCGCGTCCCAGCGGAGCCGATGCCGCCCGCTGCAGATCGGCGCGGGAGCAGCCGCAGTCGTACAGGAGGTTCCGCGCGCGCAGGTCGGCCAGTGCATCGTCGTACAGCGAAGTCCGCTGCGACTGATAGACGACATCGCCGTCCCAGGTGAGGCCGTATCGATCGAGCGCGCCCAGAATCTCGTCCGCGGAACCGGCCACGACGCGCGGTGTATCGAGGTCCTCCATCCGCACCAGCCAGCGCCCGGCAGCGCGCCGCGCGAAGAGCCACGAGCCGACAGCGGCGACGAGACTGCCGAGGTGGAGCGGTCCGGTCGGGGAGGGAGCGAAGCGGCCGGTCGGCGTCATTGGTCGATGGTAGTCGCTCGGAACCGACAGGCAGATCTGAGACATTTAGGTCGCTGACATGGATCTTCGCGCGCCGATAATCAACGCGGATGGTCTGAATTTGGAAACTATGACGCTGTTAGCTGGTTCCCCGAACCAAAGAACTCGTCCATCGAACGAGTAAACTCGTTCCCTCGGACCAGAAAACTCGTTCCCTTGGACCAGAAAGCTCGTTCCCTCGAACCAGAGAACTCGTTGCGCGAACGAGAAAACTCGTTGCCTGGACCAGAAAACTCGTTCCCGGAACGAGAAAACTCGTCCCCGGAGCCAGAAACCTGGTTCGCCGATACCAGAAACCTGGTTCCCGCGAACCAGAAACCTGGTTCCCCCGAACCAGAAAGCTCGTTTCGCGGCCCAGAAACCTGGTTTCCACGACAAAACGGCTGGTCTGGATGGCGGAAAACGCGATTCCGGCGCGACGATTCTGGGTATCGACTCAGGATCGGGGTTGTTCGACGGGCCGGAATTGGCCATGGTGAACACGAATGCGCTCCCGCCGCTCCCGTTGTCGGGTCCTACCGGATCGAAGCTCTCCGTGGCGGTGCCGATGATCGAATCTCCGTGTGCTGCGACACTGAGAGGGTGTTGCCGTCGGGGTCTTTGAACCAGGCCACCTTGTCGCCGGACGGGGCGGTCCAGATCCCCAGCTCGTCCTGTTCGAAGAAACTGAACCGCTCGAAGACGATGCCCTTGTCGTGAAGCGCGGCGACGACGCTCTCGATGCCGGAGACTTCCCATCCGAGGATCGTGAAGACGGCCGGCTTGAAGTCCGGCGCGACCTTGGAGACGCGCACCATCGTACCGTTCGCGTCCAGCACCATGGCGAAGCCGTCGTTATGGACGAACCGCAGCCCGAGCACCCCCTCGTAGAACGCTCTCGACTTGTCGAAGTCCCGCGTCGGGAGGAAGGCGACGATGTCTTTGTTGCCCAGCATTCGAACCTCCTTTTGAACGAAAAGGGCAGACTCACTGAGCCCGCCCTGGTCATCAACTACGTCAGTCGGAGTCTACTTTACGCTCGTGTTGAAGGCTTCCTCCATCGGTGGGAACAGGGCCACTCGGCGCTCTGGGAACGGTAGGCGATCGCGGTGACGGCAAGAAAGCATAGGATTAGCGGGAGGCGTTCATGCGTGTAGAAAATAATAGGCGCCGATGGCCCGTGCTCCTGCTCTTGCTCGCGTTTTGCGCCCAATCACCTGCGCCTGAGCGACCGGCGGCTGAAGAGCCTCCGATCATCGACCGAAGCCGTCCGCAGGAGAGGATCGCGGCGCTTCCTGTTCTTGATGCGATGGAAGCTGTCGATGCTGTCTATCGTCTTCTGCCCGACCGCCGAGTACTTCTCGCCGTGCGCGACGTCTACGAGCTGCACACGGGACAGGTGGCGAGCGTCGATGTCGATTTTCGCAATGGAGGCTGGGAAATTCATTGCGCCAATCATCTGGCCGGACGCCTGCCGGAATTGCCTCAGTTTGGAGAGGATCTGGCGATGTTGTCGTCATGGTCGCACGCGCTTGGTCCGCCGCCGACAACACTGGTTTCACCGAGAGTCAGCGCAGACTCTGGCCGGCTGGTTGAATCGTTTTCTCCGCCGTTCCTCATCGCCGCGATGCGCTCCCTCTCACTTGCAGCAGGTGGCGGGCCGCTCGGAGCGGACGTCCTGCGCCTGGCTGCCCGTGCTTCCGTCGATTTAAACGTGCAGATGACAGATTCCTACGGTGTCGGCGACGCGATCACGGCACGCGCACTCGCGCTTGTGGCTATGGCACGCGATGCCGATCCGCGATTCGGCGATGAGGAGGCGACGCTACTCGCGGACGAAATGGGTTACACGACCGAGGCACGTGAGATGGCACTGCGTTTTCCGGTCGACAGTGTGGCCTTGATTGTTACCGGCGTCATGCCGCCTCGACGCGACTTGTCTGGGGCAAATGCTCGTCTCGCTTATCTATCCGCACGGCGGCTCGTCATCCATGCCGGTGGTAACGACCGAATCGAGTCGATCGCGCCGTTCATTGGACGATTGCGTGCACGGGCGCTGCCGTTGCTGCTGCAGAACAACGATTTCAGCAATGCTGTCTCCGCCGCTCACTGTGTCGAGGCGCTGGTCGTCGATGATGTGACGGGTGCCGGTTTCGCGGACAAACTGGTGACCTTTGGTGGCACCAGCGCATGGTTGGAAGAGGCCCAGGCAGCGATTCCAGCGGCGAAGAGCGAGGCCGGAGCGCTGGTATCGCAGTACGAGTCATCCCGCGCGAACTACGCGCGCGATGCGGCTTCAAGGCTTCTTGGCAGTGATGCAATCCGAGGCTTCTACGACGCCATTTTCTATTCGGCGCTCGACTCGGAGTTCGCCTTCTACCGTTCCAGGCTTGCTGAGCAGGGTGCGACGAACGAGTTCCTTCAATCGGTCGGCACGACATCCTCCGAGACCGGCCGCGATGTACGTGCGGTGATGCGCGCGGCGGCTGCAAACACCTTCGAAGGAGGCCGCGGTGTCGAGCCACAGGCCATCGTCGGTTGGAATCATGTTGGGGGTGCAGCGCGGGCGAACACTCTGATCGCTTTAAATTCTGCCCATGGCGGCGACCAAAGCGTTCATAACGCTGCGGTGGCGTTTTTTGCGGTGCTTGATAGCCGGCCGCAACAGATGCTGAGCGCTGGCCGTATCGCCTTGGCGATCACGGCAGACCCTTCACGGCGAGACCGTTATATGGGGACAGCCTTCCGGCGCTCGCCGATCGTCGCCGACGAGGGTATTCAAGCGTGGTTCTACTACCTGACCGGCGATGTCTCGGCGTTGCGCATGCTTGCCGGGCAGAGAAGCACTCGACGTGCCGACCGCGCCGTGGCCACCGATTACGTTGGCAGACTTGGCGACGCCGCCTTCGCCGATCGCAATTTCGAATCATTGCTCGCCGAATCGTACGAAGGCGTTTACCCGATTTACGCCGGTTGGCTTAACAGCCGGCACGAATGGCAAGCGAAAGAACGAGCGGCTCGGCATTGGTTGGCCGTGAACGCGGGGCACGATTCCATTGAGGATGCTTATTACGCATCGAGCCTTGCAGACGCGTTGGAGCACCAGGGGCGTTATGACGAAGCGTGGAAAACGGTCGAGCCCCATATCGACGTCTGGAGCGAGAACATCGTCGAAAAGGCGGTCTCTTTGCTCCAACGCCGTGGCCAGGTCGAGAAAGCCAACGCGCTTGGACGGGCCATGATCGAGCGCTACCCTGGGGCCTCGAGCCGCTCGGGACTTGCCGTGGTCCTCTGGCGGGAGAAGCGATGGCAGGACGCGGCTGCGCTGTTCGATCCAAAACTGGCCCGCTACTCGCGTTCGGAATGGACGGCGAGCGTGCCGGACGACTTCGCTTCCGCGTGCGAAAAGAGTGATGTAACAACGGTCTCCGCCGCGATGGACGCGCTTCTCGATGCCGGAATCGACTCCACCTATCTCTTGATGAGTATCCCCGAAGCTCTTCGCAAGATCGGGCGCGCTGATCTCGCCTTCGCTGTCGCCGAACGGGCATGCCTTCGACACCCGTTGAAAGAGAATGGTGACGACGGCGTGTACGAACACGTGATCGCCTACACCATGCTCGCCGCGGCGAAAGGAGACCGTGAAGCGATCGACTGGTTGCGGTCACAGACGCCGGACGCATTGGTCATGCGGATGGCGATGACGCTTTACCAGACGCACCAATTCGGCGCTTTGTTTGCCGTTTCCAGCCCTCGCCCTCTGGCGCGCAAGAACATCGAATTGCAGGTTTATCTTGTCGCGGCGCTGACACAGCTTCGTGTCGCTAAGGATGATCCGCGCTTCGTGGCTTTGCGCAACGACGTCGCCACGCAGGCGATCGATCCCAATTCGCTGCAGGGCATCACGCGCTACCTCCTTGGAATGACGGACGAAAAGACCTTCATCGCCTGGGGAAAGTCGCTCGACGGCCGATGTAATGTCGAGTACTTCATCGGTCTCAAATCTGCTTCGGAGGGTAATTACGACAGGGCCCTGCGGGCAATCGTTGCCGCAACCTACGGGCCGTACGGCTCGGTGCCGCAGGTGTGGGCGGAAAACCTCTTGGGTACGTGGAACAATCAACGCGGCACCTGGCCTGAAGTGGCGCGGCGTGCCGCAAGCGAGTGATTCACTCGTATTGTGTTCAGCGATGACGACCGCTTCCGTTTCCATGCCCACCCTCCCGCCCGGCCCGAAGAGCATCATCCCCTTTCGCTACCTGCGCACGTTGCAGCGTGACCCCATCCCGTTCTTCTCCCGCGTGGCGAGCGACTATGGCGACGCGGCGCAGTTCTTTGTCGGGCCGCAGCAGATCTTCCTCTTCAATCACCCCGAACTGATCCGCGAGCTGCTGGTGACGCAGCATCGTGCGTTTCACAAGAGCCGGGTTCTCCAGCGGTCGAAGGTCATCTTCGGCGAGGGGTTGCTGACCTCCGAGGAGGAGTTGCACAAGCGGCAGAGGCGCCTGGTGCAGCCGGCCTTTCATCGCGAGCGGATCAGTCGCTACGCCGAGGTGATGATCGACCGCGCCGCAAGGCTGTGCGAGCGCTGGCGCGATGGCGAGGTGCTCGACGTCCACCACGAGATGATGGGCCTCACGCTCTCGGTCGTGGCCAAGACGCTGTTTGATGCAGACGTTGACAGAGAAGCGGACGAGATCGGGGTGGCGCTGAATTCGCTCGTCGACCTCTTTCCGACTCTCATGAATCCGCTCTCGAATCTGCTGCGGCGGTTGCCGTTGCCTCAGACGATCCGGTTTCGCAAATCAATCGCCCGGCTCGATCGGACGGTCTACGCCATCATCGACGAACGCCGGAGGTCCGGTGAGGATCGCGGCGACCTGCTGTCGATGTTGCTGATGGCGGTCGATGAGGAAGGCGACGGCAGCGGAATGGACGACCGCCAGCTTCGCGACGAAGCAATGACGCTTTTCCTGGCCGGTCATGAGACGACGGCGAATGCGCTGGCCTGGACGTGGTATCTGCTGTCGCAGAATCCCGCTGCGCTGGGCGAGTTGCATCGTGAGCTCGGAAAGGTGCTGGGCGATCGGATGCCGTCGCCGGAGGACTATGTCCGTCTGCCGTACACGGAGATGGTTGTGGCGGAGTCGATGCGACTCTTCCCGCCGGCGTGGGCGGTGAGCCGGCTCGCGGTGGAGGAGACGATGATCGGCGATTGGCTCGTGCCGCGCGGTGCCGTCGTCGTGGCCGCGCAGGCCGTCACGCACCGCGATCCGCGCTGGTGGCTCGAGCCCGACCGCTTCGATCCGTCGCGCTTCACGCCCGAGGGCAAGGCATCGCGTCCGAAGCTGGCTTATTTCCCCTTCGGCGCCGGTCCGCGCGTCTGCATCGGCGAGGGGTTTGCCTGGATGGAGGCGGTGCTGATCATGGCTACGCTGGCGCAGCGCTGGCGGCTGGAGCTTGTCTCGCGCGATGTCACGGCGCAGGCCTCGATCACGCTGCGGCCGAAGGGCGGCATCCGGATGCGGCTCCACCGGCGCTAAACTCTCCCCATGCAGGACATCCGCGCTTCCTTCGCCGACTACGCCTCGTACCATCAGACCAAGGGCAACAAGTGGTTCCACCGCCTCGGCATCCCGATGATCATGCTGACGCTCATCGGCATGCTCGCGCGGGTGGGGATCGCCACGATCAGCGGGTTCCGCATCGATGCCGGCATGGTGCTCATCGTCCTCGCCGTCATCTACTACCTCGTGCTCGAGTGGCGGCTGGCCATCCCGATGCTCGTCGTCTCGATCGCTTTCTATCTCCTCGGCGCATGGCTGCCAATGTGGGCGAACGTGGCGCTGTTCGTCCTCGGATGGATCTTTCAGTTCATCGGTCACATCGTCTATGAACACCGCAGTCCTGCGTTCTTCCGGAATGGGGTCCACCTCCTGATCGGGCCGCTCTGGATCCTCAACGACGTGATCCCGGTCGTGAAGTGACATGCAGGCTTACGGCTCCGACCGCGTCCGCTCGGGCGATGGCGACCAATTCGTGCTGCTGTCGCGCTTCCCGAAGGGATGGATACCGCGCACGCCGAAGTCGCTCACGACGGCTGAGTTCCCCGGGACGGCCGTTCTCTGGGAGGAGCGCTATTTCGAGGTCATTGACGCCGAAGCGTTGCCGAGGGGCGGCGCGCGATACGTGCTCGAGCCCTGGCTCGAACGACACGTCATGCGGAAGACGGACCGGTACGATGCCGGCAGGGAAGCGGAGCGCCTCACCGAGTACCGCGCAACATTGTCGCGGGAAACGAAGCGAAAATCGGCAACGTTGCTGGCCTTCCTCGCGGGCCACCTTCCCGCCGCCGTGCAGGAGGAGCTCGGGCGCGAGCTCGGCATTCAGCCGGCCAGACAGACGCTGTTGTCCGTGTTCGTAATCTACGACGTCATCATCGGCCTGGTGCTGTGGATCGTCAGCGATGTCATGAGGCAGGCGCCAGTGCCGCTACCGCTCCTGATCGCAACCGGTTACCTGTTCGTGGAAGCGTCATTCCGCTTCTTCGTGGCCTGGCAAATCGGCCGGCCCATCGGCTCCGTGGCCGGCACAATCGGTTATCTCCTCTACTACTACATGGTGGCGAATCGTGCGATGGCGATCTCGCCGTTTGCACGGGAGAAGGGGATGAAGGTGACGATCGGCGTGGCCACCGAGGAGTGGGCCATAAGAGATGCGCTGTTGCTGCGCGAGCCACTCGTGACGCTGCTCAGTCCCGCCGATCAGGCACGGGTGGCCGAGCGGTTCGGATACAACTACAAACGGCAGTCGTGGATCATGGCCGCGATGATCCTCCTCTTTGCCCTCCTCGGAATGGTAACCTCGATGGCGCGCGACGGTGTGATTTCACTCTTCATCGCGGCGGCTGTGGCGGCGGAGCAAGTCTATCGTTTGATCGTCCTCCGCAGCCGCCCGGTAGGCAGCATCCTGGGCATCGCGGTGCGGCCGTTCATGCGCAAACTGCTGTAACAACCCGAACTAGTGGCCGAGAGGCACGTAACTCGCACACGAGAAGCCTGTGGCCGAATTGCAATTCGACGGGCGTCGCCGTGTCATCATCGAAGGCGTAGCTCCCTGCGTCGATGACGGCCGCTTTCCGGCCAGACGCGTGGCCGGCGATATCGTCGTGGTCGAAGCCGATATCTTCGCTGACGGCCACGATCTCCTCTCCGCGGTGATGCTCTACCGCCACGAGTCGGAAACGATGGCGGTTGAGACGAGGATGACAGCGCTGGTCAACGACCGTTGGCGCGCGGAGCTGCCCGTGGATCGCCTCGGTTTCTACTACTTCACGTTCGAGGCGTGGGTCGACCATTTCCGCACATGGCATCGCGATCTGCGAAAGCGCGTCGACGCCGGCGCGGCCGGCGACGATCTCGATGTGCAGCTTCGCATCGGATTGGAAATGATCCGCGCCGCTGCCGGGCGTGCCATCGATCGCGATCGCACACGGCTCGATCACTATGTCGCTGGCTTGGATATCGACGTTGAAGCGCACGACAAGCTTCCCGATCTCTGGAACACCGAGCTCCTCGATCTGATGGAACGCAACGCGGAGCGGAGGTTCGCAACCCGCTACACCAGGGAACTGCCGATCGAAGTCGATCCGCCGCGTGCCGCGTTCAGCACATGGTACGAGCTGTTCCCGCGCTCCGCGGGAATCGAGGCAGGGAAGCATGGCACGCTCCGCGACGTCGAGGAGCAACTGCCGCGCATCGCCAGGATGGGATTCGACGTCCTCTACCTGCCGCCCATCCATCCGATCGGAACGACGTTGCGCAAGGGGCGCAACAACACGGCCGATTCGACAGCCGATGATGTCGGCAGCCCCTGGGCGATCGGTGGAGAGGAAGGCGGCCACAAAGCCATTCATCCCAGTCTAGGCACGATGGACGACTTCCGCCGGCTCGTCGATGCGGCCCGGTCGCGCGGCATTGAGCTGGCCATGGACATCGCCTTTCAGGCTTCGCCCGATCATCCCTACGTGACCGAGCACGAGGCATGGTTCCAGAAGCGGCCCGACGGCACGATTCAATATGCAGAAAACCCTCCGAAGAAGTACGAGGACATCTTCCCCTTCCACTTCGAAAGCGATCAATGGGCCGATCTCTGGAAAGAGCTCTGCGACATCTTCCGGTTCTGGATCGACAAAGGCGTACGGATTTTCCGCGTCGACAACCCCCACACCAAGCCGTTGCCCTTCTGGCATTGGGTGATCCGCACGGTCAGGAAACACCATCCCGATGTGATCTTTCTCGCCGAGGCGTTTACGAGGCCGAAGATCATGTACTGGCTGGCCAAGGCGGGATTCTCGCAGTCGTACACATACTTTGCGTGGCGCAACACTAAATACGAACTGACGGAGTACTTCGAGGAGATCACGAAGCCGCCTGTCAGTGACTTCTTCCGTCCGAATGCATGGCCGAACACGCCGGACATCCTCACCGAGTATCTTCAGTACGGTGGCAGGCCTGCATTCACGATCCGTCTGATGCTGGCGGCGACACTCTCCGCGAACTACGGCATGTACGGACCGGCGTTCGAGCGTTGCATTGCCGCGGCACGCGAGGCAGGAGGTGAGGAGTATCTCGACTCCGAGAAGTACGAGATCCGGAACTGGCCGCCGGCGGAGGACGATCTGACGGAGCTGATCGCTCTCGTCAATCGAATCCGCTGCGAGAACCCGGCGCTACAGCAGAATCTGACGCTGCGGTTTCACGAAACGACGAACGACGAGATCCTCTGCTACAGCAAGTCGGCCGGCAGCGACGTCGTCCTGGCGATCGTCAACGTCGATCCGCACAACACCCAGGCCGGATACGTGGAGCTGGATCTCGCCGCGTTGAATCTCGACGCAAATCGCCCGTTTCAGGTTCACGAACTCCTCTCGGGCGCGCGCTACACGTGGCACGGGCCGCGGAATTACGTCCAGCTCAATCCGCAGATCGTGCCCGCGCATATCTTCAGGATCAGGCGGAAGGTCAGGAGTGAAAAGGATTTCGAATATTTTCTATGAGCACGCCTGTCATCCTGAGCCGGCGAAACCCCGGAGGGGTGAAGCACGGCGAAGGACCCCCTTCCTGAAACCCGGGCGGGCGGTGGATACCGGTGGGGGGTCCTTCGCCGTGCTTTGCCCCTCCGGGGCGCCGCCGGGCTCAGGATGACAGCGCGAAATTGACCATGGACGACCTTTGGTACAAAGACGGGATCATCTATCAGACGCACGTCCGCGCCTTTTTTGATTCCAACAACGACGGCGTCGGCGACTTTCAGGGGTTGACGCGCAAGCTCGACTATCTTCAGGACCTGGGGATCAACATACTCTGGCTGCTGCCCTTCTACCCGTCGCCGCTGCGTGATGACGGCTATGACATCTCCAATTACACCGCCGTCAATCCAAGCTACGGGACGCTGGCCGATTTCAAGGCCTTCCTGAAAGAGGCGCATCGCCGCGGACTTCGAGTGATCACCGAGATGGTGATCAACCACACCAGCGACCAGCACGAATGGTTTCAGAAGTCACGCCGTGCAAAGCCGGGTTCGCCGTGGCGAGACTTCTACGTCTGGAACGACACGCCAACGAAGTACAAGGACGCCCGCATCATCTTCAAGGATTACGAGACGTCGAACTGGACATGGGACCCCGTGGCCAAGGCGTACTACTGGCATCGTTTCTTCTCACACCAGCCCGATCTCAACTTCGACAATCCGGCCGTTCACGCGGCGTTGTTCAAGGCGCTCGAGTTCTGGTTGGATCTCGGGGTCGATGCCTTCCGCCTCGACGCCATCCCATACCTCTACGAGCGGGAAGGGACGACGTGCGAGAACCTGCCGGAGACCCACGCCTACCTGAAGACGCTGCGGGCTCATGTTGACGCCCGATATCCCGGCAGAATGCTCCTTGCCGAGGCAAACCAGTGGCCGGAAGACTCCCTGTCCTATTTCGGCGATGGCGACGAGTGTCACATGGCCTTCAACTTCCCGGTGATGCCGCGTATGTATATGGCGCTGGCGCAGGAAGACCGTTTCCCCATCATCGACATCATGGCCCAGACGCCGGCCATTCCCGAGAATTGTCAGTGGGCGATGTTCCTCCGCAATCATGACGAGCTGACGCTGGAGATGGTGACGGACGAGGACCGCGACTACATGTGGCGCACGTATGCCTCCGACCGCCAGGCTCGCATCAATCTCGGCATCCGGCGCCGGCTCGCACCTCTCATGCAGAACCATCGCCTCCGCATTCATCTGATGAACGGCTTGCTGTTTTCGTTTCCGGGCACGCCGATCATCTATTACGGCGACGAGATCGGAATGGGCGACAACATTTACCTCGGTGACCGCAACGGCGTCCGCACGCCCATGCAATGGAGCCCCGACCGGAACGCCGGTTTCTCCAAGGCGAATCCGCAGCAGCTCTACATGCCGGCCATCATCGATCCGCAATATCACTATGAGCAGGTCAACGTCGAGCAGCAGCAATCGAGCCCCTATTCTCTGCTGTGGTGGATGAAACGGCTCATCGCCCAACGCAATCGATATCGGGCCTTCGGGCGCGGCACGATGCAGTTCCTGCATCCCGAGAATCGGAAGATTCTGGCCTTTGTGAGGCGCTACCAGGATGAAACGATCCTTGTCGTCGCCAACCTGTCCCGGCTCGTTCAGTGCTTCGATCTGGATCTGGCTGAGTACCGAGGCATGGCGCCGGTGGAGCTCTCAGGCGGAACGCGATTCCCCGACATCTCCGAGAAACCGTACTTCCTCAACCTCGGCCCGTTCGCCTTTTACTGGTTTGTGCTCGAACGCCAGCGCACCCAGGCCACTCTGACAAGCGACGTTGTTCCTCTCCTCCGCGCCGCAAATTTCGAGGAAGTCTTCTCGGGCGGTGATCGTGACGCCTTTGCAGGCGCTCTCAAGAGTTACATTCGATCGCGCCGGTGGTTCGGTGGGAAGGCGCGGACGATCACCGCATTGCAACTGAGCGAGAAGGTTGCCCTCCCCGAGGATGGCGGTTATCTCCTGTTCGTAAAGATCGACTATGCCGATGGCGAGCCGGAGACCTACATCTTGCCGCTGGCGATCATGCAGGCCCGCCGGGCGAAGGAGCAGGAGAGTGCGAACCCGACGCTCGTGGCCCGCTTGCGCGATGGCTACCTCCTGTACGAGCCGGTTGGTGATGCGAAGTTCGCCCAGGCGCTGCTGGAAACGATCGCCCGCCGCCGAAGCCTGAAGGCGGACCACGGCTCCGTGACCGGTACATCGACGCGAGCGTTCCGCGAGTTGCGTGGCACGGCCGCTCTCGTCCCGCAGACTCTGAAAAGCGAGCAAAGCAATAGCGCGATTGTCTACGGTGACCGTTTCTTCATGAAGCTTTTCCGCCGGCTCGATCGAGGCATCAACGCCGATCTGGAAGTGATGCGGTTCCTAAATGACGAGACGTCGTTTACGGGCGCGCCCCGGCTCGCCGGTGCGCTGCAGTACGAGACAGGCGCGAAAGCCGAGCCGGCAACGCTGGCGATCCTGCAAGGCTATGTCGAGAATTCGGGCGACGGATGGAGCTACACGGTCGATGCGATCGGCCGTTTCTTCGATGCCGCGCTGAGCGATCCCGGGGCCACAGAACGTCTGGCCAAGGCTACCCCTGCCGAGTCTCTACTCGCCATCGCCGCCAAGCCGTCTCCGGACATTGCGCAGCAGACGATCGGCCTCTATCTCATGGACGCCGAGAACCTCGGCCGCCGTACTGCGCAATTGCACCTTGCGCTGGCCTCGCGCGACGACATCGCGGCATTCGCTCCGGAACCCATTACGCCGCACTATCAGCGCTCGATCTACCAGCACATCCGCTCGCAGGCCGTCAGGACGCTTCAATTACTGCGCCGCCGAGGAAAGGGTAATCCGGAAGCGGAGGAGTTGCTGGCGCGCGAAGACGAGATTCAGCAGCGCATCCGGCGGATCCTCGACGGCCGCATCACCGGCCTGCGCATCCGCACGCATGGTGACTATCACCTCGGCCAGGTGCTTCACACCGGCAACGACTTCGTCATCATCGACTTCGAGGGGGAGCCGTCGCGGCCATTGAGCGAGCGCCGCATCAAACGCAGCGCATTGCGCGATGTCGCCGGCATGTTGCGGTCGTTCCACTACGCGCCGTATGCGGTGCTGTTCGGTCAATCGCAGCACTCGGTCATCCGCGCGGAGGATACGGCGACGGTCGAGAGCGGCGCGAAGTTCTGGTATCGCTGGGTCGGCGCGGCCTTCCTGCGAGCGTATCTGGCCGAAAGCAGCAGCGCCGCGCATCTGCCACAGACGCACGAGCAGATGCAGGTGCTGCTCGGCGCCCATCTGCTGGAGAAGGCCTTCTACGAGATCGCCTACGAGATGAACAACCGGCCCGACTGGGTCCGCATCCCGATCCGCGGCGTGCTGGAACTGCTCGGACGCTGAGAGTACACGGCCAGTCCGACAATGCCTCCTGCGATATCCTCCGGCCCTTCGATGCGCATCCGCTACATCTGTATCCACGGGCATTTCTATCAGCCGCCACGGGAAAACCCGTGGCTGGAAGCGGTGGAAACGCAGGACACGGCAGCGCCGTATCACGACTGGAACGAGCGCATCACCGCCGAGTGCTACGGGCCGAATGCGTCGTCACGCATCCTCGATGCCCGGGAGCGCATCGTCAAGATCGTCAACAACTACTCCGCGATCAGCTTCAACTTCGGCCCGACCTTGCTCTCGTGGATGGAGCAGCAGCAGCCCGAGACCTATGCCGCCATCCTCGATGCCGACCGCGCCAGCCGCGAGCGCTTTGGCGGGCATGGATCGGCCATCGCCCAAGCCTACAACCACATGATCCTCCCCCTGGCGAACGCGCGCGATCAGCGGACGCAGGTGCGCTGGGGCATCCGCGACTTCGAGCACCGTTTCGGGCGCAAGCCGGAAGCGATGTGGCTTCCGGAGACAGCGGTCGACATCGCATCCCTCGAAGCGCTCGCCGCCGAAGGGATGGCCTACACGATCCTCGCGCCGCACCAGGCATTGCGGTGGCGGAAGATCGGGGATGACGACTGGACCGAGCAGGCTGGGGCCATCGATCCCACGATGCCCTACCGCTGCAAACTGCCGTCCAGCCGCTCCATTGATCTCTTCTTCTACGACGGACCGATCTCGCAGGCCGTGGCCTTCGAGCGTCTGCTCGCGCGCGGGGAGAATCTTGCCCACCGCCTTCTCGGCGCATTCAGTGAAGGGCGCACCCACCCGCAACTCGTCAACATCGCCACCGACGGCGAGACCTACGGCCACCATCACCCCAAGGGCGACATGGCGCTGGCATATGCCCTCGACTACATCGACGAGCAGAAGCTCTCGCGCATCATGAACTACGGGCAGTTCCTGGCCGAGGTGCCTCCCACGCACGAAGTCGAAATCGTCGAGAGGACGGCGTGGAGCTGCGATCACAGCCTCGGCCGCTGGGAGCGCGACTGCGGTTGCAGCACCGGCGGCGAAGCCGGCTGGAACCAGCAATGGCGGACGCCTTTGCGCGCCGCGTTGGATTGGCTTCGCGACGAGTGCATCGCCATCTTCGAGCGCCTCGGAGCGGGTCTGTTGCGCGATCCGTGGGAGGCGCGCGACGAATACGTCAGCGTCATCCTCGACCGGTCGGAAGACAACGTCGACCGTTTTCTGGCCGGTCACGTCATCGCCGAAGGTGGCAGCGTAACCGCACTGGAGCTGCTCGAAATGCAGCGAAACGCCATGCTCATGTACACGAGCTGCGGCTGGTTCTTCAACGACATCTCGGGGATCGAGACCGTGCAAGTGCTCCACTATGCCGGGCGCGTCATCCAGATCGCCGAGAACGTATCGGGCCGCAGCCTGGAGCTCGAGTTCCTGGTGCGCGTCGCGTCCGCGCGCAGCAACCTCCCGCAACACGGTGACGCGCGGCTGATCTACGAGCGCGAGGTCAAGCCGATGCGGATCGACCTCCGCCGTGTGTCCGCGCACTACGCCGTGGCCTCGCTCTTCGACAACTTCGCCCACGACGATCGCGTCTACTGCTACCGCGTGCGCCAGAACGATTTCGAATCGTTCCGTGCCGGCCGTGCCAGGATGGCCGTCGGGTCCATCACCGTCACCTCGCTCATTACCCGCGAGGAGGTCTCGTTGGAGTTCGCGGTCATCCACCTCGGCGAGACGGAGCTGACCGGCGGCGTGCGGCCTGTGTCGACGCCGGAGCACTACGAGGCCATGAAGCGCGACCTCAGCGAAGACATGCGCGTCAACGGCGTCTCGTCGGTGATTCGCGTGCTCGACGAATACTTCGATGAGTCGTCGCTCTCCATCCGCGCCCTCTTTCGCGACGAGCAGCGCCGCATCCTCAATCTGCTCTGCGATGCCACGCTCAATGAGGCGGAGAGCGCCTTCCGGCAACTGCACGAACGCTACGACCCGTTGATGCGCTTTCACGCCGCGCTCGGCGTTCCGCTTCCGAACGTGCTCCGAACCGCGGCGGAGTTCGATATCAACATGCAACTCCGCCGTATGGCCGCGGCCGACGAGCTGCCCCTCGACGATCTGGAATCGCGCCTGCGGGAGTCGCGAGACGAAGGGGTGGTGCTCGATGAGGCCACGCTCATGTCGCTGACCAGGGCTGTCGAGCGCGCCGCCGCTGACTTCGCGCGCAAGCCTGAGGATCTCGAACTGCTCGAACGGTGGGAGACGCTCGTGGCCATCGTCCGCGAGGCCGAGGTCAAGGTCGATCTGCGGCGGCCGCAGAATGACTACTACCGGCTCAAGAAGTCCGTTCGCCCGACCACCGCGGCCAATGCCGGCAACGGCTCATCGAGCGCGAATCGCTGGCTGCAGCATTTCGACGCCCTCGGCGAGAAGCTTTCGATCGGATAGGAAGGCGAATGTTGAATGTCAAATGTTCGATGTTGAATGTTGAATGAACTCGGGGAGAGGACACATTCAACATTCAACATCCAACATTGAACATTGAACATTCAACGAAATGACCCACACACCAGTTGCTCCGACAATCACCACCACCCGCGCCTCCGGTGTCTTGCTTCATCCCACATCCCTCCCGGGGCGCTACGGGATCGGCGACCTCGGTGATGAGCTTCTGGTATTCCTCGACTGGGCTCAAAGCGCGGGACTGAGCATCTGGCAGGTGTTGCCGCTCAACGCACCCGGCTATGGCAACTCGCCGTATGGGTGCCTGTCGTCGTACGCCGGCAATCCATTGCTGATCTCGCCGCGCCGTCTGCTGGAGGCCGGGCTGCTGCCGGACGGCGCCCTCGACGATGTACCGGATCTGCCTGCCGGCAATATCGATTTCGACCGCGTCGCGGCGCTGAAGGTCGAGCTGCTGCAGCGTTCGTACGAGCATTTTGCGGAGCATGCCTCGGACGAGCAGTGGCAGGCGCTGGCCGGATTCGAAGGCGACAACTCCTGGCTTTCCGACTGGGCGCTCTATGCCGCGCTGAAGGAGAAGCACCACGGGCGGCCGTGGATGATGTGGCCGCGCGGTCTGGCCTTTCGCGAGCAGGCGGCCATCGGTCGCGCCCGCGCCGAATTCGCCGACGAGATCGGTTTTCATGAATACGTTCAGTGGATCTTCTTCGAACAATGGGCTGCCGTGCGCGAAGCAGCCCGCGCGCGCGGGATACGCCTCATGGGCGACGTGCCGATCTACGTCGCCGGCGACAGCGCCGACGTCTGGGCGAACCGGGAGATCTTCCAGCTCGACGAGCACGGCCAGCCGTCCGTCGTGGCCGGCGTGCCCCCCGACTACTTCAGCGAGACCGGACAGCGGTGGGGCAATCCGCTCTATCGCTGGGACCTGCTGGCCGAGGCGAACTACGGATGGTGGGTGTCGCGCGTCCGCGCCGCGCTCCGCTTTGCCGACATCCTGCGCGTCGATCACTTCCGCGGCTTCGCGGCCTACTGGGAAATCCCGGCCAGCGAGCCGACCGCGATCCACGGCCGCTGGATGCCCGGTCCCGGGCGCGCTCTCTTCGACGCCATACGCGATGCGCTCGGCGAGCTGCCTGTCGTCGCCGAGGATCTCGGCTTCATCACAGCGGAAGTGCAGGAGCTGCGACGAGCCATCGGCGTGCCGGGGATGAAGATTCTGCAATTCGCATTCACGCAGGCAAACAGCCCGCACCTGCCGCACCGCTACGATCCGCGGACTGTCGTCTACACCGGCACGCACGACAACGAAACCGCCCGCGGCTGGTACGAGGAGGCGACCGCCGAAGAGCGCGAGGCGGTGCAGATTTACCTCGGCATTCAGGACGTCGACGACATCGCCTGGTCGCTCATTCGCGCCGCTTACACCTCCGTCGCCGAAACCGCGATCGTCCCCGTCCAGGACATCCTCGACCTCGGCAGTGACGCCCGCATGAACCGCCCCGGCGCCGAGCACCACAACTGGTCCTGGCGCTTGACCGAGGGTGCGCTCACGAGTGAGCACGCAGAGGGGTTGAGGCGGTTGGCTAAGGCGTCGGGGAGGTTGTGAGGTGGCAAAGCACTATCCGCAGATGACGCAGATGTAACGCAGATAAGATCGTCCTAATATCTGCGTCTCATCTGCGTCATCTGCGGATAATTCGAACCGTCCTGCTACCAAGCGGCGAAGATGGCGTCGATTGCGATCTCGAGCGTTGGGAGCAGCGGAGAGGTAAGAACGTCGCCGCGAATCAGCTCTGCGGCGCGTTCGTAACGGCCAGTGGCGTTGCGTCGGAAGATCCGGACAGCGTCAGCGACCGGATCGACGATCCAGTATTCGGAAACGCCCGTTCGCTCGTAGAGCGCACGCTTCGTGACTTCGTCGTACTTGCGGTTCGAGTCGGAGAGCACCTCGATGAGAAGATCCGGTGCCCCCTGGATATTCTTCGTCGTGAGGATCTCTCGACGCTCATTGCTGATGAAGATCAGGTCCGGCTCGACGACGTCGTATCGTGAGAACACGACATCGAACGGCGCATAGTAAAGGCGGCCCACCCGATGCTCCCGCAGATAAATGCCAATCTCGACGGTGAGGTTGTAGGAAACTCGTTGGTGCTTCTCAATCGGTGATGCGCTCACATAATGCTCCCCATCGATGATCTCGTGGCGGAGACCGTCCTCAGGGAGGAGGAGCAAGTCCTCATAGGTCATCTTCGTCGACGTCTCGGGCGCCATACGCGATATTCTACCTCCTCTCCAACACCGCAACCGGGAACCGCGCGAACACGTCACGGAGCGCGAGCGATGGCCCCGAGTGCTCTTCCCCGGTGAACACATTGCGCCACTTCCCGATGACCGGAAGTGACGCCTCCCCCCACACCTCTCCGATCGGAAACTTCCCCGGCTTGACGAGGCCAGCGATGAGACGTGGCACAACCACCAGCACCGCATCATCCCCATGTCGCCGAACAAAGGCGCAAACGTTATGCAAGCCCTCCACCGGCTCGTAGCTGCCGTCGCGGAAGAGGTCCGCGTGACGGGCGCGGGCGTCCAGCGTCTTCCAGGTCACGAACATCTTGATCCGTCCGTCGTGCCAGCGGCGAAGCAGGGTATCGATCGAGGTAGACGTCTGAAGCTTCTTCAGCATCGCGGCGCGCAACTGATAGTCGACAGCGTGCCGATTGTCGGGGTCGACGAGGCTGAAATCCCACAGCTCCGTCCCTTGATAGAAATCGGGCGTTCCCGGCGCGGTTGCCTTGAGCACTACCTGCGACAACGCATTAAGGAAACCATAGAAGGCGGTCCGCTTCTGAAAGCGCTCCAGTTCGGTGCAGAGCGTCGCATCGCTCAGGATGGCATCGCAGAAGCCGAGCAGCACCTCTTCGTACGCGTGGTTCGGAGCGATCCAGCTCGTCTGTGTCTTGGCCTCGCGCGCCGCCTTCTCCACGTACTGCTTCAGGCGATCACGGACGGCTGGAAGCTCGCGAATGTCGAGAGGCCAGATGCCGATGAGGGTCTGGTAGATCAACAGCTCTACGTTCGAATCGATGATGCCCTTCCGCGAGGGCGTGTTCCGCTTCGACCAGCGCCTCACCTGCCGTTCCCATTGCGGGCCAATCTCGGAGAGGACATTGATGCGGGCCCGCACGTCCTCGCTCCGCTTTGTGTCGTGCGTCGAGGTGGCGTTCATCGTGTGCGGCCACTGGTTCTGCATGCGCACGTTGCGCGCGTGAAAGTCAGCGATGCCGTCGAAACCGTCGCGCCCCGGGTTCCCGCCTACGTCGTTCAGAGAGATGAGGCGGTTGTAGTTGTAGAAGGCCGTGTCCTCAACCCCCTTGGCCATCACCCGGCCGGTGAACTGCTGCCAGCGCATCACGAAGGCCAGCCAATGATCGCGCTCCGCGATCACGTACGGCGGCGGATCGACGAGCAGGACTCGCTCCAGGAAGGTGAAGAGCCGCTCGTCGAGCGTCGAGCCTGCCCGGCGGCGTGCCTCCGCGATCGCCGCGCGGATCGATTGCTCATCGGCCGCGTCGATCGTCCCATTGCGGATGTACGTGCGGTAGACGCACATGCAGGCCGTGACTTCGGTCAGCGCCGCGGTGAGATCGACCGGAGCGAAATCGCGCGCGTTCCGGTCCGCCATGGCCACGGCGCCAAGCTGACTGCCGAGCGTGCGCATCTCGCCGGAGAAGAGCTCGCGGATGATCTGTTTCTTTCGCTCGTAGCAGATGTCGTCGAATGACTCCGTGACACCGGTGAACGCGCGATAGAAACGATCGAGCTCCCGCAGCCCGCCCGGATCGACGAAGAGCGCATTCACCGAATCGAGGAAGTCGTAGCCGGTCGTGCCGCTGACCGGGAAGTCGCGCGGCAACTCCTCACCGTGTTCGAGAATCTTCTCCAGGACGATGTAGAAGCCCTTCCCGCCGTTCGACTCGCCGTCCAGGCGGGCTTGCAGTTTGCGCATGTGACCGATCGGATCGTGGAGGCCGTCGATGTGATCGATGCGCAGCCCGGTCACTTTTCCTTCCGCGATCAGTGCGAGCGTGCGGCGGTTGCGCGCCTCGAATACCTCGGGATTCTCGACCCGCACGCCGACGAGATCGGTGACGTCGAAGAAGCGTCGGTAGTTGATCGTCTCGCTGGCGATACGCCAGTAAGCCAGGCGGTACCACTGCGCGTCGAGCAATGCATCGAGGTCGTTGAAGCTTCCGGCTTCACCAGCCCGTCCGTTGATCCGCGCCATGGCGTCGTTCAGCGCCTCGCGGAACGTCGCCTCCTGCTCGTAGATGCGCCAGAGCGTCTCCTTGAGGAACTTGCTGTTCGGAGTCGCGGCATCGTCCTCGGCCAACTCGCGCAACTCGATGGCCACCCCCTCGCGCGGGAGCGATTCGATGCAATGCCGCAGCACCTGGCCGTACGAGGCCGGCGCCAGCGGCAGGCGGTTGTCGTAGTAGGTGAAGTAGAAGCCATCAACGTCGAAGTGAAGCTGGATCTCCCGCGACTCCAGCGCCTCGCCGTACGGCTTGCCCAGGATGGGGAGCAGCACCTTGCTGACCGTCTGCCCCCGCGTCGTCACCGGCGTCCAGTCGATGTCGAAATAGTGGAGAAACCGCGAGTGCTCGCCGTTTTCGAGGACGCTCATCCACCAGGCGTTCTCCGCGCTGGCCGCCATGTGATTAGGCACGACGTCGAGCAGCAGGCCGAGTTGCGTTTCCCTGAGCGCGGCGTGAAGAGCATTGAAGTCCTCCTCCGTCCCCAGCTCGGGATTGAGCGCGCTGGCATCGACGACGTCGTATCCATGCCCGCTCCCTTTGCGCGCGCGCAGGATCGGCGAGGCATAGATGTCGCTGATCCCGAGCTCGGCGAGATAGGGGACGATCTCCCGCGCCTCGTCAAATCGGAAGCCGGCGTTGAACTGGATCCGGTACGTAGCCCTCGGCACGCGGTACATGCTGCTGAGTGCGCTGCGAAAGGGGTGCCGGGTGGGGTGTGGGGGGTGGGGAGTGGGGTGTGGGAGGTGGGGAATCGGAGGTGGAGCGGCGGTTGCGGGGTTGCGAGGTTGCGAGGTCTCGCGGTTTCGAGGACACACCCACCGCTGTAACTGGGTTAGTTTAGTTAGCCTTGAGCGAAAAAACGAAGGCTTGGCCCTCACATTCTCACGAGTGCAGGCGGCCACCGGCTGGAAGGACGCGGTTCTTCACGCCGAGACCTTCCGGTTGATGATTCCCCGAAGTGTGCACTCCGGGAGCCCACGGCAGGAGGAGTACAACTCGACTCCGGCATTGACGAGCACCCGGCACTATCCAGCGCTCCGGCTCGTCAGTTGGCCGCTATCAGGAAGTTTAACGCGACACACCCGGCGGAGTAACACGACACCAGGGCGGAGCAACACGACACGCGGGCGAAGGTACACGACACGCGGGCGAAGGTACACGACACGCGGGCGAAGGTACACGACACGCGGGCGAAGGTACACGACACGCGGGCGGAGGAACACGACACGCAGGCGAAGGTACACGACACGCAAGCGGAGGAACGCGACACGCTGTGCGGAGGAACACGA
>Ga0210394_10000505_pt1 | contig 81010 bp, 72 predicted proteins | sample IncBWC12MmetaG_FD_160121 | JGI IMG/M metagenome (GOLD analysis project Ga0210394, IMG submission 160121) | Forest soil microbial communities from Barre Woods Harvard Forest LTER site, Petersham, Massachusetts, United States - Inc-BW-C-12-M | ecosystem: Environmental > Terrestrial > Soil >...
TCAGGGCCGTCCGGGTAACCCGGCCGTGCGCCGCGCGTGTGGCGCGCTGCGCGGTCTTCAACAACAGGAGGACACCATGTCCGAGCAAGTCACGGGAGATGTGCCGCAGGTACCGGCTGGAGATCCGGCACAGGCACAGACCCCAACCACCACGCATTACCAGCAGATCGCCGAGAACCTGGCCAAGGCCATCGACGACATGCTGGCGCTCATCCCCGCCTTCGTGGAGGCCCACCCCGACACGACGGTATTCGTCAACAGGCACCAGAACGTGCCGCTGCAGTTCATCGCCACGGCTGTGGCCGCGGTCGAGGCAAACCCTGAGCTGCAGGGAACCAGCAGTTTCGATGTCACCGCGGCCCGCGACGCGCTGCAGTTCATCGACGCGTTCCGCCCGATGGAGGACAAGCTGAGAGCCGCAATGCAGAACCTCGGCTTCAGCATCGATTCGCGGAAGGCAAACGCCTCGATCGGCGCGCTGCAGGTCTATGCCATCGCCAAAGGAGTCGCTCGCAATCCTCTGAGCACGACGGTGGCTTCGCACGTCAGCAACCTGAGACGTGACCTCGGCAAGGCGGGCAAAGCAGGACGGAAGAAGGCCACCCAAACACCGCGCACTCCCACTCCCGCTCCGGCTCCCGCTCCGACGGTTCCCAAACCAGCAGCAAGCGGAGGGCCCATCGCGTAAGAAACCAGGCATGACCGCGTGGCCCGCGGTCATGCCCCTCGACTCTCACCCCAATCCTGACGAGAAAGGAGTTACCTGTCATGCGAAAAATACATCATTCAGCATGCTCTGTCATCCCGCTGCACATGCAGCGGCACATGGCCGAGCATGGGGACGACGACGTCCGCGAGCGTATCGCCTCGACGCTGTTTCACAGCCGGCTCATCACCGACGGCCGTGCCGCGGCCTTGATGGCGACCGCCGCGCCCACGCCGCCGACCCCCATCGGACGGAACCGGAGCGTCTATGACGCCGGGCATAAGCGCAAACTGCCCGGCAAGCTGGTCATGGCCGACCACCGAGCCGTCAGCGGCGACGTCGAGGCCATCGAAGCATTCGATGGCTCCGGCGCCACGTTCGATTTCTACGCCCGCATCTTCCTTCGCAACTCGATCGACGGTAAGGGCATGCCCATCATTTCCACCATCCACTACGGCACGAAGTTCGACAACGCCATGTGGGACGGCAGGCAGATGATCTACGGAGACGGCGACGGGAAGCTGTTCAACCGCTTCACGGCCGCCCTCGACGTGATCGGGCACGAGCTGACGCACGGAGTGACGCAGTACACGGCGGCTCTCCAGTATCACGACCAGAGCGGTGCTCTCAACGAGCACATCTCCGATGCCTTCGGCATCATGGTCAAGCAGTACACCCTGGGCCAGACGGTCTCTCAATCCGACTGGCTGATCGGTGTCGGTCTCCTCGGCCCGAACGTGCGGGGCAAAGCCATCCGCTCGATGAAGGCCCCGGGGACTGCCTACGACGATCCGTTGCTCGGGAAAGATCCGCAGCCGGCCCACATGAGCGGCTACGTGACCGGTTCCGACGACAACGGCGGGGTGCACATCAACTCAGGGATCCTGAACCGTGCCTTCTACCTGGCGGCCACGGACCTGGGGGGCTTCAGCTGGAGAACCGTGGGACCCATCTGGTACCACGTGCTCACCGAGAAGCTGTTGCCGACGGCGCAGTTCCAGGACTTCGCCGAGGCCACGGTGGCCATGGCCGGCGAGCTGTACGGCGTCGGCGGACAGGTGCAGACGGCGGTCGCGAAAGCGATGGCAGCCGTCGGCCTGCCCGTCCCGCCGAGCCCGACCAAGCTTGCCGAGGTCGTGCAGATCCGGCCGGCGGAACGTCCGCTGGGCCGCATTCGCCGGCGCCGCGAGCCGGAAAGGAAGGCCGCGTAGCTGAGCAGTTGACCTGTCAACCGACGCGCGGGCGTTCCGATCACGCCCGCGCATGTGGCACAGACATCTGTGCCGGAAAGGAAAGGAAAAATCATGAGCACTGGACAGAAACACGACAACGACAAGAACGAGCTCTCCTTCGAGAGCATCAACGGCCAGATCAACGACTACGTGAACGTATTCATCGACCCGTTCGAGTCGCTCGACGAGGACGGAGAGGGAGCCGTGGCCGCGCCGCAGACGGCGGCCGAGCGCGCGCAGCGTCTGATGACGATGTACGCCGGAGTCCGTCCGATCCTGCTGGCGTTGGCGTCAGTCCCGCTCGTACCGGCGGCCTGGCGCTCGGCGATCAGCGTCTTCGTAATCACGCTGGACGGCGTGACCGACACGTTCAAGGCGGGCAAGGACCTCGCCGTCGGCGACGGCGGGTCGGCGTCGACATGGACGTCGACAGTCGAGATGGAGCCCAAGCTCCCGGTCGGCTGATGCAGTAGCAGCAGGGGCCGGGGCCCGCACGTGCGGGCCCCGGCATTTCGCTCTCCACACTTCACACACGAAAACGAAAAGAAAGGAAATGTCATGAAAACGATCGACAACGAGGACGTCACCTTTGAAACCATCGATGACCACTTTTACAAATTCGACCCCCCGGAAGTGCTGGAGCAGAACCCCGCGACGGGGCTCTTCGAGAGCGACGAGTCTCTCTCCAGCGCCTTCACCCTGGCCCGCCCGATCCTGCTGGCCATGATCGCCACCCCACTGATCCCCGAGCGCTGGCAGGAGGCCATCGACACACTCGTCGACGCGCTGGATGGCGCGGTGGCGGATGCGAACGAGTCAGCGGGCGGGTGGGAGGGGGATCTGCCGGTTTGCTGAGTATGAGAAACGGCGCAGCCGGTCTTCACGGAACAGTAGAGCCGGAGCCCGCGAAAGCGGGCTCTGGGTCTTCCCCGCTATCGACAGGCTCCTACCTCTGCGGATCGCTAGGTCGATCGGAGTGCTGACACGGTGAACGAGCGAGGTATGTAGCGTGCCTGTGAGCACCACTCTGATCGACTGCTGAAGGGAGCGCTTAGTAACTCACGAATCCCGGTGATCCCGTAATGTGTCTCCTCTTAAGTGGCAGCCCATCAGCAGTTACGAGCCGGCGAGAAACCAAAGGTCCCCAAATCCCTCACAGGGGCGTGCCCAGATCTATCGCGATGGGAACGGCGGATGTCAGTTGCCACATGTCAGCAATCTACCGCCCTTAGCAATCTACTTGACTATTGCCCGTCCGAGGCTTACCTTTATCAGCGATCTCGAAAAATCCAGAAACGAAAGGAGCGATCATGACCCGTCGTCTCAAGGGACTAGTGCTGGCTTCCGTTCTGCTGCTAGCGTCCGTCTCGGCGTTTGCTCTACCAATAGGTCAGTGTCAGCAAGGCTGTTTCTGCTATAACGCTACCTGGAGCGGAGGTAGCTGCGGGACCATTTCGTACAACGGATGCGTCATAGTCCAGTGCATACAGTGAAGAGCCGACTCTTGCCGAGTTTAATCCTCTGTGCGTTCGCAATCCTCGGCGCGGCCAACCTCGACGCCGAGGAACTGCGGCAGGTCGCGCGATACCCAATTCAGGGCGTGTTTCGCCACATCAAGGGTTTCGATATCGATCGCAACGGGGATCTTCTCGTAGTCGATTCGGAAGCTCCCGCGGTGGTCCGCATCAATGCGAATGGTAAGAGAATCGAGTCTTACTCCCAGCCCGGGAAGCAGTATTGTGAGATTTCCGGGCCGGCAGCGGTCGTCGCGACCATGAACGGCTTTGTGCTGTTTGATTGGGACCGGCAGCACCTGCTGCGGTTTGGGCGTGACGGCGAGTGTCAATCTGATGATCTGCTGCGAACGTTCCAGGCTAGTGTACTGGCGATCAGTGGAGGCCGGATTGTGGGCGGCGGTTCGCTGATGAAGATGATACCGGGCGAAAGGTGCGTCTTCTTCTCCACCGATCTCGAGGGCTCCGCCTCCTCCGCCACCTGCCTTTTGAACATCAAGGACGACAAGTTATGGCTCCTCTATGCTCGACAGTTCGTCGACGCGTCGAGGACCGCCGCCTATTACATGACGCCCTATGAGCCTGTTTTGTACATCTCGAACGGAACCGCCGCAGCCAAGGCCATCCCACTTCGCGGACTCGGTGTCGCCAGCGCGACGTTGCCTGCGGACGAGCTGCAGATTCGAATGGATCGCACGAAGTTCTACGACTTCTATAACCGGCAGACAGTGATCGAGGGCGTGGCGGCGACGCGCGCGGGTGTCGTCGTGGCGACGCGCACGCCAGGCAAAGAGCACCAGGTGAACCTGCGCTACTTCAAGGACGGCTCGGCGACTGCTTCGGCTGCTACATCGCTGACCATTGCTCCGGTAACGGGCGGTTACCCACTGCACATCCGGGGAAATGGTGATGACCGCGTGGTTCTCCTCATCGCGAAAGGGAAGCATCCGGCGCTGAGCTATGAGGCGGTGGTCTACCAGATTCGCTGACGCCGCGGCATTCATCGCGGCCTGCTTGCTGTCCCTGTCGGCGCTGGCCCGCACGACGGAGCTTCGGAACGCGGGAGGCGCGCCTGTTCGCGGCGTGGCCGTGGTTCTGGCGACCGAATGGAAACCAGGTCCTTACGAGGTGCTCTGGTCCGGTGACGACGGCCGTGTCGAGATTCCTCCCGATTTCAACGGTCGTCTGCTCGCCATTCATCCCCGGTTCGCTCCGCAAGAGACGGATGTCGTGGAACGCATCACACTTCGTGAAGGTGACCCTGTTGATGTACCGGAAACGGTTCGGCGCCAGGGTATCGCCCTGCGCGTCTACGCCATGGACTGGATCGGCCGGTTCGACGTCGAAACGCTCCCGGCTGTGAAGGCGGAAGCGGTCATGCACTGCGGTTCCGAAGGGACCGTGTTCGACCTGCAAGTGCAGGGAAAGGTCAGGACGATTGCGCGTGGCGCAGTTCCGTCACCGGGCGAGGGTGAGCCCGTTTCGCAATCGGTCACGATCAAGCGGACGGACGATGGCGAGATCACCGGTGTCGTCTTTCTCGCCGAAGGCGATCCATCGACCGCCCCTGCCGTTCCCCGAAGCCGCATCCTAGGTCGCAGCGGCCAGGTGATTTTCGAGCAGGTCGCTGCGGACCACCGCTACGTGACCATCGCGGCAGCGCGTGGGCACGGCCCAGTCGTGCGGTACGTCCGCGCGGCCGGCGACGCTTCCGGCGTCGAAGTGACTCCGGTCCCGGCCGCGGACGTCACCGCGCGCGTGCGCTGCGAGCAAACGCCTGCTGATCTTCGAGCACGCGCGCAATGGGAGCCTCGCGAGGCGCGGCATGTCTCCATTCCACGTTCAGTCGAGTTGGGCGACAGCGGGAAGGTGCGGGTGGAGGATCTCGCTGCCGGACGGGTCCGATTGGCCGTTGGTGGCGCCGGCTTGCGAGAGGCCGTTCGCGACATCGTGCTGGCTCCCGATCGCATGCACGCCGATGCAGGCACGATCTGTCCCGGCCGCCCGTATGTCATCAAAGGAGTCGTCGTCGATGAGGGCCGGCGAACTGTATCGGGCGTCACGGTTCGATACGACAAGGAGGCGGCGACGACGAAGAGCGACGGCGCGTTCGCGATCTCGGTCACCGCTCCTGCGGAGGCGCCGCTGTCCGCCACACGCGAAGGCTACGTGACATGGAAGCGTTGGTTCGCGCCGACCGCAGTCGCCTCGACGCTGCGAATCGAGTTGAGCCGCGGGACCCGGTTCACGGGCCGCGTCGTCGATGCGACGACACATGCTCCGCTCGAGCGTTTTCGTTTGCAGTTCCTCAGCTTTTCGAATCGCCCGGAACGCTCGTTCGATCGGTGGTTGACCGCCGCCGACGGTTCGTTTGCCACTCCCGCGGTGCGGCGCGACATCGAACAGATCATCCTCGAGGCGGATGACCATCAAACAACGGCCATTGACCTCAAGCGAGTTGACGACCGCAGCGCGGTCCACGACCTCGGCGAGATCGCGCTTGCGCCGCTTCTGCGGATCAAGGGACGCGCCGTGAACGATCACGGCGGGCCCCTCACCAAGGTTGTCGTTCGCGCGCGCTCGGACGAACTGCCGGAGTGGAGGGCCGGGGAGAGGAATTCGACTCTTTTCGAAGGGTCCGTCGATGCGTACGGCCATTTCGAGCTGTCCGTACAGCCTGGAACTTACTCGCTCACCGTTCGGGCTCAGGGTTTCGCGCCGACGGTGAAGACGGGCCTCGTGGTCTCTTCCGGTCTCGACGTCGGGACGGTCGCGCTCGTGCCTGGATGTGCTCTCCGCGTTCACGTAATCCGCGGTGGACAACCTGTCGCTAAAGCACCCATTGAGCTCCATCGCGGAACAGCCGACGATCAGGCCGACGTCATCACCCGGAGCAGCGATGAGGATGGCTGGGCTCGTTTCACCGACCTGGCGAGCGGCGATTACGCGGCCGTGGTGAGTCTGGATCATCGCATGGCGGGCGGACGGACCGTTTCTCTCGATGCCGGAGAATGTAGCGACGACGCGGCAATCGAGATCGACGTCGGTGGCGTGCTCGTGCGCGGCTTCGCAACTCGCGGAGGCCGACCGATCACGGAATCGACGATTTCGCTCTTTCCGATTGCCGAGGAGGATTCGCCGATGCTGACGATTGTGCGCGAGAGGACGGACGCGCAAGGACGAACTGTCGTCGAACAGATTCTCGGCAAGGCCGCCCACGACATCCTGGCGACGACCGATTCCACCGGCTTTTTCTTGTTCGAAGATGTGAAACCAGGTTCCTATCGCCTCACTTCCTGGCAGGGAGACGCAGCGAGCTCCAGGCCCATCGCCATTCCAGACGTTCCGGTTTTCGATGCCTCGACGGATTTCGACGCGCCGCCGATCGTCGGCGACGTGACCGACGCGGAATCGGGGCAGCCGATTTCAGGCGCCTTAGTCGCGTTGGAGGACGCGCGTGGCACGACCGTTCAACGGACGACGACCGATGACGCCGGCCGGTTCGAGTTGGGCAGTGCGCCGGAAGAGGGCGCGCTCATCCGCGTCTCGCATGCGGACTATCCGGCCGCTACCCATCCGCTCACTTCCGATGGTCAGGTGGTTCATCTCAAGCTGACCAGATCCGCGTTGACGTTCAGCGGCGTCCTTCCAACAGGCGGATTGACCGTGGAGTGGCAGCTCGAAACCGGCGTGGGACGATTCGGCGGATCGGTGCTCAGCGAAGCGGATGGAACATTCGAGATTCCCGATCTGAAGCCGGGAACGCTGATCGTGGCGGTGTCTTCCGGGCCGGTCGGCCAGATCGCCGCGTTCACGCTGCCGGCCGATGGGTCGCAGCAGCATCCGCTCGCGATGGCCGCCGAGGTGGCAGTCAACGTGCTCGTTCCGAAAGAGACGAAACCCGACCAGCTACTGGTCCGCGTCGGAGGAATCGACATCACCCCGCTCCTTTGGCGTGTGGCGGCGTTCCAGCCGCGTCCCGGACAACCGTCGGAATGGATCTGGCGACTGCCTGCTGGCGTGTACGAGCTGGTACTCGGCGGCACCGCACAGCAAGTCGATCTTCGCGACGGCGAGAAACGCATCTCATTTCGCCCGTAAACGAGTCGGTACAGAAGTCTCTGCAGTCAGAAGTCCGTGGCAGCAACTCAACGAAGCGCTCGGAATGATTTCCTCACACCCCCTGGGAGCGTAGGGGCGAATTCGGATGAATCACGAACGAGATCGGGACCGGAGTCGGTTGAGGGTCAGGTCGTCAAGTACTCGAAGTCTTCCACAATCCGAGAGCACGGATCGCATTGCCGCGTGGGTATTTTCCCGCCGCGGGCGGCCACGTGCTCCGCGATGGAGCTCTAAAGCCCCCTGTCAACGCAGTTCCATCCGTTCCGCATCGGAGACGACCATCATCGGAGTTCAGGGTTTCGAGTTTACTCGCGAGTGTGACGGTGGACTCGATCGTGAACCGGGTGTTCGACGAGTTGGTGTTCCGATGGCACGAGCTTCCGAGGCGAACGAAGTTTCGGACCCTCGTTTCGCATGCTGGGCGCGACTCATTGCGGCCACCGAAGCGCGGGCGGTGAAGCCCAGTATCGCCGTGGCCAGGTAGTCCGAGTTCGCGGACACGACGTCCAGCAGCTCGCGCGCGAGGACGGCGTCGACCGACTTGCCGTCGCGGTCGGCGAGGTGTTCCAGGGCCAGGATCTCGAGGCGGGGGATACGCACTTCCAGGTCGGCGAGGCGGAGGAGCTCGGGGATGGCCTCGGCGACGTCGGCGCCGAGGGCGGCTTCGATCGCTTCCTGCGGCCAGAAGTCCATGCCGAAGGAGGCCAGCTCTCCCCACGACAGCCTCACGCCGTGAGGCGTGTCCACCCTTCCAGCTCACCGACTTCCATCCACCCGAGGACGTCCGGCAGCGGCATGCAGAGAATCTCGGCGGCGTCGCGGATAGAGTAGGACTCTTTCGGTTCGAGGAAGAGGCGGCGGATGTGCGTGGCGGCGTCGAAAACTGTTATCCTGAGGCTGCTCCTTCGGCCACGCTCAGGCTCCGCCGCGCCTCGAACGTTGATGCTTGCCGAGATCAAGCGTCGCGGCGGAGGACGCCGAAGGATCCCCCTCCTACAGGCCGGGAAGGGAGGGGGCCTTCGATGCTTGCGCCGTCGTTAACGACAGGGCGTTCGCCAAAGCCACCACCCTTTCCGGCAGGTAGTTGGGGGGTCCTTCGGCGTCCTACGCCGCGGGATCAGATTTGAGCAAACATCCGCAATTCGTGCCGCGGCTACGGCAGCCTCAGGATGACAGTAGTGTGTAGCGCTCCGTCGCGCTATAACGGGGATGTTGCCGTGCCTTTTTCGGCGGATTCCTATCGCGCTTGTTGCGCAGAATGGCAAGGACGCGAAACGAAGGGGCCGACCCGTCGTTTCGGTTATGTTCCGCGACCTACTGCGGCCACCGAAGCGCGGCGGTGAAGCCCGATATCGCCGTGCATTGGTAGGCCCTAGCGTACTCGGCGTCCGCTGACGCCGGCCTGTAAAAGGTGAAGCTCCACCGACTGGACATCCCTTCCCTGCTGCACTATCGTGCCTTACGTGCAGAGGGCGGCAAGCATTTCGTTTGCCGTACGACTTTCGTAAGGAGAGATTGACCATGCGTTTACGTTCACGTTTGATACCCCTCATCGTTATCGCCATCCTCACGCTCACCGCTTCGGTCGCGAACGCCGACATCTACTGCTCGGACGGCGGTTACATCTACTGGCTGGACGGCCTGCCGTACTGCGTCATGTCGGCCATGAGTCACGAGTGCATGTCATGTACGGTAACCGGAAACAGCGGCGATCTCACCTACTCCCTCGGTGAGCCGTAAGGGGCGGCGCGCGGGAATCGCCAGTTAGCGTTGCGCGACAGAACGCCAGTCCGAGCCAGGCACTCAGTACGTCTTCTCACGCGCGGATCGAACATGAGCCAGACCTCAAGCAGTGTGCGGCGATTGACGAAGCAAGCGCGCCTCGTAGCGAATCGTCGTTTGTCGGGATTCCTGGCGCTGCTGACTCCGGGTTTGTACCATTCGGCGTTGACTGCGGCTCTCGCGTTCCTGGCGGGGGTCGCGGTCGCCGCCCCCGCGCTCGCGCCAAGCGCGGTCCACCCGCTCACGCCCGAGTGCGGGCAAGGGCTGGTCGCAGTCACGTGGGTGTCGCGTGACGCCGTGATTGTCGGCGGACTTGACGGTGTGCATCGCTATTCGCTGACGGACAGGCAATGCCGAACGCTCGTTGACGGCGGCACGGATGGCATCGAGCGCGTCATGAATGTCGTCAGCAGCGGGCCGCTCTTCTATGCGTTCGCGTTTCCGACTCCGCAGTACGCGGGCGACGTGAACGATGGCCATGCGGTGTACAGAAACAAAGTCTCAGGGGGGTTCATTTTCAGCGACATTGCGCTGTACGGGCATACCCGGTATTTGCTCGGACACTTCAGCATGGACACGAGCCAGACGCTCCCGTTTCCTATCGTCTGGCGGACCTCCATTCCCTCCGATCCGAAGGAACAGGTAAAGCGGGAGCCCGTGCACTTCGTACAAACCGCGAAGGCGCTGGACGCGATTCGGAAGTCGAGCCCGCCGCACACGGGGGCGCTCGCGATAGACGGCGAGGGAACGTTATATGTCTTCACTGCCGTGGAACCGGGCGTCTTTCGCTATCGGGCTGATGGCACGGCGCTTCCGCCGCTCGCTCCTGATCTTCAGGAGCTCGTCATTCCGCGCCTTGCGGACCTCTTCAACCTGTACCGCGCCGACGAGGCCGCACGGTACCGGGATTTGATCAACAAACAACCGACCGTGGACGATTTGGTCGTGACGCCGGACGGACCGGCACTGGTCGTGCGCACCGTGGCGAACGATCAAGTGACGTGGGCGCTCTGGTATCCGGCAGAACACGGTGTCCGGACGCGCGTGCCGCTTGGGATGACGCGTCAGGGGCCATTCGGGCATACGCGCTGCGACGTCCGCGATGCCGTTCTCGTGTGCTTGCTTGGGACGCCGAAGAATCCCGCCTCTCCCGAGTTGGGGCCGGCCTCCCTTTACCTGTTTCAACTTCCGAAGCTTGCCCGCCAGGCCACCGCCCACAAGTAGACGCACATGCTCGTCCTCGCACTGTTCCTCCAGCTTGTTCAATCCGGAACGCCCGGCCAGTTCACGATGCGCCTCGTCAATCCCCAGAGCCGCATGGCTCAGCAACCCGATGCGTATCCCACGAGCATCCAGCCGGAGCAAAGCATCTGGATCTGGTCCGCGCAGTGTGCGCCGATCCGGCTCCATGGCGCACTGCCGTTGGAACCACCCTGTTCCGCGGGGAGGGACCAACGCCTGCGGGTCGCGACGATCCGCTCTGAGGAACACCTCACCGTACGGTGGGGCACCGAGAAGATGTTGCGCGAGTTGCCAAACGATTTATTGCCATCGATCACGGTGGCGCCCGGCGAGACGGCGACCCTCATCGCGCCTCGCGCGGAGCGCGTGTACGCCCGCGTGGACGGCGCGACGGCCGCGAGCGCCTGGCAACCGGTAGACGCGAAAGCGAACGAGCTCATCCCGCAGGCCGGAGCGCACACCACGCTCCGCGTGCGCGCTGACGATGGAATCCCGGCTGCGGCATGCTCGGCCACTCTCGCACCACTCGAGATTCCGCAGCCGGCATACCTGGAGTTCCGTGCTGCCTGTAACGACAAAGGTGACCTCGTCGTGCCATGGATACCGGCCGCGTCCGCCTACCGGCTGCGCGTGTTCGCACCGGGCCTCGTGCCACGCACGATCCTCGGCCGCATCCCCGCCCTGCCATCGACGGTCGAGTTGCACCGCGGCAGCACCATACGAGGACGTGTCGTCGGCGACGAGCGCAAGTCGCTGGATGCCACGAACGTTACCGCGCAATTTCTGAGCGACGGCGAATGGATGACCCAACGCGCCACCACCGCCCGTGATGGCATCTTTTCGCTGGCCGGTGTTCCGGCAGGTTCCGTCGAGCTGGCGATCGAACATGGCGGCTACCCAAGCAACGTCCGGAGCATCGCTCTCGATGGTCATGAGTTGATCGATCTCGGGGACGTGGCGCTCGTGCGCGGAGCAACGCTCGCCTTGCGCATTCTCGATGTCCAACATGCGCCGATCGCGTCGGCGACCGTGCAATTGCGCGGCTCACGGCAAAAAGTCACCACGGATCACCGAGGCATCGCAAAACTCGTCGACGTTCCCTTGTCTGGCGCCGACGTTGACATTTCCGCCAGAGGCTGCGTGACCGCGCGCCACCACCTGACGCCGTCGAAGGATAGCGGCCCGCTCACCGTGCAACTCGATCCCGCTGCCGGCCTGAAGCTGCACGTGGTCCGCGTCAACGACCACCAACCGGTCGGACCGGGAACCGTCCTCCTGTCAGGTAACGGCAGTACCAGCACCGAAACGCTCTCCGATGCGGGAGTGTTCGAGGACTTGAACCTCGCACCCGGCACGTACTCGGCTGAGATACACGTCGCGGGCTTCGCCCCTGTGCACGTGCCGCCACGTGAAGTGCATCCCGGCGAGGTCGTCGATCTTGGAACCGTGACCGTCTTGACGGGCGCGGGCGCGCTCGGCACCGTCGTTGATGCTGACACGGGCGCGTCGATCCCGAACGCCCGCGTCGCGGCGGTACCTATGAGCGATTTTGGTCCGGCCCTGTCGGCGCTGCGGAACGATGTGAATGCCGTGCTCAGCGACGCCGAGGGTCGCTTCCACGTGTCCGGTCTGGTCGCCGGGAACTACGCGCTGACGCTGGACGCGCCACGATACGCCCGGAAACTCCAGAGCCCGGTCGCCGTCGACGAGGACAAAGACGCCGATACCGGTGTCATCCGGCTCTCGCCCGCAAAGACGCTCGCGCTGCACTGTGCGCCCATTGATGCGTGCGGGGCGGAAGCCCGCCTCATGGTAGGCGGTAGGGACGCGAACTGGGCAGCGATCGCAGCACCCCTCTACAACGGCGAGGCACAACTGGCACCGGTTCCCGCAGGGCACTTTCTCCTTCGCTTATCGAGCGACAACGCCGTGCTGTACGAACAGGACATTGAGGTTTTGGATACATCGGAGGTGACCGACCTCGACGTCGACCTCCACAAGACGGCAGTGTCGGGCACCGTGCTCTGCAACGGCACGCCGGCGGATGGCGGTGCGGTCGTTTTGGTGCTCGACATACCGGACAAGCTCATCACCATGAACCGCTCCAGTGATCTTGGCACCTCGTTCCAGCAAAACATCACGCCGTTTTCGCGTGAGCTTGTCGCAGCGGTGGACGGCAACGGGCGTTTCGCGCTCTCGGATGTGGCGCCGGGATCGTATCGCGTCGCGTACCGGCGAGATGCTGCGGTGTCGGCGACGCAAACGATTGTCGTACCGCCGGATGCCGCCTTCACGTTCACGATGACGATTGATGGAGCCACGATTCGCGGAACCGTGCTTGATACAGGCGGACGTCCGCTCAGCGACGCAATGGTGTATCTATTTCGCGCCGGTCAGAAGGTCGTGTCTGCTCCCACGATGTACGACGGCACATTCATATTCACTGGCATCCCGCCCGGAGATGCCGTCATTCGTGCGCTGCGACAGAAGGCTGGCACCGAGATCCCCGTCTCTGTCGAGCAAGGGATGACACCGCTCCGGATCACGGTCACGGACCATCCCTGAAGCACCACGACTGCGCCTCGGGCTACCCTGGATTTCTCACGACCTGATCGCGCCTACCTGCCTGCCGCCGCAAGCCAGAGACCGATGTGGCACAGACACTCTTGTCTGTGCTCCGGCCGAAGCCGCGTGCCGTGAGCGCTTGCAGTCTCTCGAGTGGGGCGAGACCCCGCACAGACAAGAGTGTCTGTGCCACATCGGTCCTGCTCATCGGCACCACTCCGCATGATCGGCAGACAGGCTGCGGGCAATTCCACTCGTCGTGTGAGAAATATGGGCTAAGCACTCCGTTGGATGTGCCGAGAAGCAAGGGGTTTGATGAGGCCCACACCCTTTCCGGCTTGTAGGTGCGGCGCCGAGTAGAGCAGACGGGGACGTCTGCTCTCCTTGGCGGCTGTCCATTTGCCGAGCGAGCTTTTGCCCGCGCCATTGACGCAGTGAGGAAAACGAGGGGTCGAACCTTCGTTTCGGACCCCCGCCGCCACCGCCCCCCACCCCGCCCGTCACACTTCTGTAACCGTTAAGCGTCGTATAGGTATCTAAGTAAACATGGGGGTAGGGACGGAGGGCGGTCGTGGCTCTCCTCTTTGAAGGAGATCGTCTGCCTCATGGAACCAACGCCCACTCGGCTGGAGAGGTTCATCGAGAAGCTGGGACTGAAGGCCCTCGACATCGTCCGGGAAGCCAATCGAATTGCCTTCGACGAAGCGGTCGAATCGATCAGCCGGAAGCACTTTCTCCTGCTGCGTCAGGGCCGCGCAACGGCAACCGCTGGAAAGATTTACATCATCGTGGCCGCCATCCGGGCGCTGACCGGCACGCTCGTCCAGGCCACCGACCTGTTCGTACTCCAGCCGGCCACGCCCGGTGCTGGTCATGGTCCGTGGCAGACGACCTGGCCGGAGCCCGCCGACGTTTCGGTATCCTCCTGGCGCAGGACTTCCGGTGCCCTCTGGAGTACGGTGAGAACGGTGACCGATCCATCCCCCCCGACGGACGAGAGCGAATTCGAGGCGCTCTACATCGAGTACGGCGTGCTCCTGCGCTCGATCGCCATCCGCCGCTACAGCATCCCGCCGGATGACGCCGAGGCCCTGGTCCACGACATTTTCACCGCCTACCTGCAGCGCCACGAGCAGGTGCGCGAGCTCAAGGGATGGCTGATCGGCGCCATCGGCAACGCCTCGAAGGACTATCTGCGCCGCCGGAAGCGGGAAGAACCGCTGCTGCCGGAGCACGACGAGAAGCCCGATCAGGCCGCCGAGGAGAAGAACGAGCGCTGGTTGCTCAACATGACCGTGGCCAGGGTGTTGGCCCGCCTCGGCGAGAAGTGCCGGGAGACCCTTCGCCGCTACTACTTCCACGAGGAGTCGAAGGAGTCCATCGCCGAGCAACTAGCCACCATCTCCGGCCTACGTGCTCCAGCTCCTGGTCTCCTGCCGCCGCCGCGTCCGTGAGCTCTACGACTCCATGAGGTCTTCCAAATGAACGTTCACTACGGAGATGACGAGTTGTCGGCCTACGCCCTGGCCCCTTCGCTCAGCACGGACGCCGAGGCCATCGAGAAGCACCTGGCTGGTTGCAAGGAGTGCAGCGGGCGGCTTCAATTCATCGGCGAGATGGATGACGCCTTCCGTGACCCGGAGACGTGGGCGGCCATGGGCCTGATCATGACCCGCCCGCGGCGCTTCGAGGCGGCGCTGGCGGAGTACCGGCGGATCGAGAAGGAGCATGCCGATGCCGAGGCCCTGCTGGAGCCGCTGGTCAAATCGCTAATCCGCTTTCGCGATGTGGACATGGAGGCCGACCCGCGTTTCCACACCGCGGCCGTGGTCCGGAAGCTCTGCCGCGCCGCGCACGCCTACCACGAGAAGCAGCCGCAGTTCAGCCTGGTGATCACGAACGCCGCCTGCCGCATCGCCCTCGGCTTGCCGAAGAGCAACAAGGATCGCCGCCCCGTCCTGGCCCTGGCCGTCCGCGAGCGCGCCAACGCCTTCCGCTACCTCGGCCGCTTCGCCGAGGGCCTGAAGTCGCTCGACGACGCCGAGAAGTTGTTTGACCAGTCGCCGGGGACGGATCCGCTTGATCGGGCGGTGGTTTGGTATATCAGGGCGACGATTTATATGAAGAGTGGTCGTGCCATCGAAGGGATACCGTTGTCTCAGGCTGCGGCCGTCGTCTTCCAAGAATATGGTGATCGCTATCGTGAATTGACAGCAGTAATGGCCGAGGCTTCCTGCCTAATCTACAGCGGACGCCCCGCAGAAGCGGCCGAGGCGTTCGAGCGTGTTGCTTCAATCGCACGCATGACGGACCACAGAGATATTCTGGCGCGCGCGCTTCAGAACGCGGGCGACGCATATCTCGCCGCAGCGAGACACACCAAAGCGGCACCATGCCTGATAGAGGCGCTTGCTCTGTTTGACCATCTCGGGCTCGTCTGGATCTGCGGCGGGGTGAACAGGTTCGCAGGGAAATCAGAAGGGCCAGGCCTTCGCTACGCCATCCTCTGGAGCCGATGCCCCGTCCAACGGCTCGCGAACTACGCGTCCGCTGAAGTCTCGTCCGATGCCGGTAAATCGCGTCGACGAGGGGTGCCATTTGCGTATAATCAATTCATTCCATCCCCCAAAATGATGTGACGTGGAGGCGATGATGCGTCGAGATTGTGCGCGTTTCTGGCGTTGCTCCGCGGTGGCGATCGCGCTTCCGCTCCTTTTCCTCGTTGCCTGCCAGCAGCAGAGCGAGACCAAACCTGTCCGGGCCACCACCCTGGCGCGGCCGAGTGCCGCGGTCGTGGGAGGAATGGCGATCAGCGCCGCCCTGCCGGCCGACATCCCAGGCGGCGCGCCGGGGGCGACGCTCGCGCAGGCGTCTGCGTTCGCGTGGCAGGAGTTCTTTGCGGTGAACTGGCCGGCGGTGCCGCAGACGGGACAGCCGCAGACGCGCGGTGTGGCGGACACGTCGCGTCCGTTCGGTAGTCCGAACGGGCCGCTCGTATGGGAAACGTATCGCTCGAAGGTGGAGATCTTCCCCGGCGACGGTCCTCCGCCCGGATTCCAGCCGAGCGGCGACTTCGGTTTCGACGCGGCGCCGGCATACAACTACCTCGCGCCGGTGCCTCCCTGCAGCGGCCAGACGGTGGAGAACCCGCCGTGGGTCAATCTCGATGAAGTGACGCAGATCGGGCTCGATACGATGTACGCGGCCATCGTCCCGGCCGGAGCGACGCCGGCGAACAGCGATCCCCAACGGATTCGCTTTCTGGCAAAAGCCAACCGCGTCCAGTATGCGTACGTCGCCGGAAACACCTTCTGGAACCACGGCGGGAACTTCTACGCGGACGTCAATCAGTTCACGAACTCACTCAAAACGAACACGGTGCCCGCCGCGGGTTCGGTCATCTCGTTTCCTGCCGGCACGGTGGAGGTGAAGTCGGGGTGGCGGATGCTGGCCCCGACCGAAGACGCGACGCACTTCCACACGACGACCGTCCGTTATTACGAGAACGCCGGAACGGGAGGAACGAGCCCGACGCCGTGTTATCGCGACGCGGTGTGGGGCATGGTGGCGCTGCACATCATCCAGAAGACGCCGTCCGCGCCGACGTTCATCTACGCAACGTTCGAACAGGCCGACAACATCCGGAATCCGGTCAATGGCAAGCCCGTCGAGGATGCAAATGGAACGATCGTCAATGCTCCCGCCGGCGTGAATGCGACCACGCCCACCCCGACGTACACCGACGGCTACAACCCGGCGACGCACCAGCCGGATCCGACGGTGACGATCGGAACCCAGCCGTTCTGCACGAATCACGGAGACCAGATCTTCTATCAGAATCTCACGCCCGGCCTGCCGAAGGGAACCGCGCCGGGCGCCGGAATCTGCGTCAATGGGCGCGACTTCGCCATTCCTCCGGCCGTGATTGCGGCAAACCAGCAGGCGCACCAGACGCTCACGCTGGCCAACGCCGCCGGGCCATGGCAGTTCTACAAGCTCGTCAACGTCCAGTACCGGCCGTTCAACCAGGGAGACATCACGTCGACCGACCCGAATGCGCCAAACAACGCGGCCACGTTCTTTCTCGCGAACTCGGTCGTCGAGACCAACAGCACGCTGCAGGATTTCGAAGGGGCGCTGATCGCGAACGGACCGTCGGCCGGCGTGAAGACGTCATTCAGCAACGCCGGCCGGCCGTTCACCAACGTGCACGTACCAGCCGGCGTGCATTATCAGGCCTTCAATATGGGTGGGTGCATGGGGTGCCACGGAAACGCCCAGGTGACCGGCACCGACTTCAGTTTCATCCTCAATTTCGGCGGGGTCGATTTCCCGGAGTATCCCGATCCCCCGCTCGACGCCAAACGGAGCACCCGCTATCTGCGGGGTTTCGCGCAGCGCTGACAGGAAAGAAGGAGACGACATGGCCACCATCTACAAGATCCATCCTGCTATCGGCGTTGCCCGCATCGGCACGAGCTCTCAGTTCTACATCGCCCCGGAGTCGGGGGGCGCCCTTCCGACCGATCCACAGACCGGACAACCGGTGACGTCGTTTCGCGATACCGACGGAAATCTGCTCAAACAGGCGCAGCGATTCCGTGTGTTCGCATACGACGATACGAATCCGAACGACCCCGGCACTGAGGTGGCGGCCGGCAGCGGCGGGGTGGCGGCGATCGAGTGGACGGTGTATCTCGCGAACAAGAAGGCGTGCTGGTTTGAGTTCGAGCAGTTGACCGGATCGGGGATGGAGGGCGACCCTGGATACATCCCGGGGACGACTCCACTGCGCAATTCGTCGAACCCCGACCGTCAAAGTCTGATCATCGATCCCGGGCCGCGCACGATCGGCGGCAGCGGCAATCCCCCATCGGCCGAGTTCAATGTCTCCGGTGTGTTCAGCGAGGCAAACGTCCAGCCGTTTCCGGTCACGACGCTCGGCTCCATTCAACTGGACGCCAACGGGAACCTGCTCGTCCTCGCCGGCAACGGTTCCTCGGGTACGACGAACGTAAATCCCCAGGGCTCTCCTTACGAGTACGTTCTTACGGCGTACGCCAACAATGACGGCTGGTTCGACGATGTCTCCGACGGGCCGGTCACAGCGAGGCTGCTTCTCACCAATGGCGCGTCGGTGCCGGTCGACGTTCCGGCCTGGTGCCTCGGCGCTCCACCGAAGTTCGCGCCACAGATCGTGAACCTGGTCACGATGCACGACACGATGTACGACATCGCCGTGCGGCTCCAGAACTACAACCCCGAGTTGTTCTCACAGGGGCGATTCAATCCAGGGTACCTGGTCGACTTCGAAAACGAGGTCGCACCGATCCTGGCCCGTCCGAACCTCTATCAATGGGTCGCGGAAATCCCTCCGCAGGGCGTCAGCCAGCATGTGACGATTACGCAGGACACGGGAGGGAACTTTCCGTTCTATATCCTGCGTGCGCCCGGGACGACCAACGGCGGCGTCAACCTGATGCCGAGGCTCGCGGGCGACAATCCGATCACCGACCAGACCATCTCGAAGTACCTGACGCTCACGCAGACCCAGTACTTCCTGATCCAGCAGTGGGTGCAGGGGAGTGTGCTGCCCGCCGGAACGTCGCGGCCGACGCCGCCGCCCGCGGCGGCCATCGATCGCGCCGCGCTCGACAATTGCGTCGGCGGTGCCTTCTGTCCCGGGATCGAAATGACGTGGATCTGCCGCAACCTGACGATCTATTCGCAGCCGTTCCGCATCCATGCCGCGGCGAATCCGCAGCAGGGAAAACTCAGCCCCACGAACGGCACGAACAACGACTACAGCAGCAGCGGCCTCGAGCCGGGCGACATCATCAAATACATGGCCCAGCCATGGCAGGCCGACTACAACGAGTGCTCGAACCAGCCGATCAATCCCACTGATGGTACGAACGACATCGGCCCCACCACCCCCAACGTGACGTTCTGGTGGTGGCCTGCTCAGCGGCCATTCTTCGTCTATCCGAGCGCCGGCAACCCGGACGGACAACAGCTTCCGTGGACGCGCGGATTCGCGAACGATCCCGACGGCAAACCCACTCCGGCCATGCCGAATATCGGCGACATGCAGATGGTGGTGAACTGGAAAGACATGGGGTTCATCGTGCAGAGCCAGGGGCCGGCGGGAGTGCAGTTCGTCGAGGTCGAGCGCAATGATGCCGCCGTCAAAGCGTATGTACCACCGTTGCAGACCTGATGGCGTCCATGGGTGCATCGCGTGATCGCCGATGGGATGTGGCGATCGCCGGCGCCGGTCCCGCGGGTCTGGCGCTCGCGATCGAACTGGCGCGCACGACGCCTCTGCGCGTCGCAGTCGTCGATGCGGTAACGCGCCATCGCATGCGTCTCGGCGAGACGCTCTCACCCGAGGCGCGGCCGTTGCTGGCGCACCTCGGCGTGGACGCCGCGTTTGCCTCTGGCGAGCACGCGCGCTGCCAGGGGACGATCGCGGCGTGGGGGAGCGACACCGCCCACTACACCGACTTCCTCTTCCACCCGAGCGGACACGGCTGGCGGGTCGACCGCGAACGCCTCGAGGCCGCACTCGCGGCGGAGGCGCACCGTCACGGCGTCGAACGCATCGACGGTCACGTCGGAGCGTTGACGCGCGATGGTGACGAGTGGAAGCTCCACGGCGACGCTCCGCTGCGCGCTCGCATGCTCGTCGACGCCACCGGCCGCCAGGCAACGGTGGCCCGCCGCCTCGGTACGCAGCGCCTCGGCGCGGATGCGCTGGTCGGTATTGCCGGCGTCTTCGAGGGGATACCCCGAGGGCCCACAGAGGCAACATGGGCGGTCATCGAATCGCGCCACGACGGCTGGGGCTATTCGGCGGTGATGCCGGATGGCCGCGTCGCGGTCGTTGCCATGACCGATTCCGACCTCGCCCATGCCGCTCATCTCCACGATACCGCCACGTGGCGCGCATGGATTGATGAGCTGCCGAGAACTGCCCGGCGCATTGCAGGCGCGACACTCGCGGAACGTCCGGGCGTTGCATCGGCGGCCTCACATCGGCTCGATTCTCCGGGAGGCGACGGCTGGCTCGCCATCGGCGACGCCGCCTCGTCGTTCGACCCGCTTTCCTCGCAAGGCATTACGAGAGCACTGCGCTCGGGCATCCGGGCCGCAGCGGTGATTCGCGATTCACTCGCTGGAGAACCGCGGGCCATCGCGGCGTATGGCGAGGAGCTCGCCCGCGAATACACCGCATATCTCGCGGCGCGTGCCGCGTATTACGCGATGGAGCAGCGCTGGACGGCATCACCGTTCTGGCAGCGCCGCGTTGCCGGCTAACGCGAATGCGGCAGCGCGAGATCTCGCCGTTGGTTAAAGGGTGTCCGTAAATGTCGCGGGTAGGGTTTTATCGTTTGTGCGACACTCCTAATCAGGAGGGGGAAACGAGATGAACCGTTCAGCGTTCGTGGCGATCTTCGTGTTTGCGTTTGCGTTTGGGGTATCGGCGCAGACGCCGGTGCGGATGGCGTGGCAGGACTTCGCGAAGGATCCGAGTCGCGTGGCCAGCTTTCGCAAGGCCGTGGCCGTGATGAAGTCGCGCAGCACGGCGGGATCCGAAGTCCACCGACTACCGCGGCAGTTGGGAGTACTGGGGCGCGATGCACGGCTACTTCGGAACGCAGTCGCCGACGGGAACGAAAGAAGCGTGGATGGCGCGCTTCGGATATTCGCCGAGCTCGCCGTACTGGCAGAATGTCAAGAATCTGACACCGCCCGACTCCACGGCCACGACCGTGTGGGCGCAATGCCAGCACGGCACGCCGTACTTCTTCGCCTGGCACCGGCTGTTCCTCTTCTACTTCGAGCGCGTGCTGCAGAAAGCGGCGGGCGATCCGAATCTGCGCCTTCCGTATTGGGACTACACCGACACCGCGAACCTGGCCATGCCGAAGGAGTTCACGCAGCCGACGTACGTCGACGCCAGCGGCGCCACGGTTGCGAATCCGCTCTACGAAGCGCGCCGCGCGCCCGGCTGGAGCAGCGGGAGCACGCTCAACGGGGCGATGACGGACATCAATCGCACGCTCAACCTGCCCTATTTCCTGGGCAGCGGCCAGTTTCAGTCGACGATCGAAGGACGGCCGCACGGAGACGTGCACTGCGCCGTCGCGCCGTGCAAGAACACGGTGATGGGCGCGGTGCCGTATTCGGCGAATGATCCGATTTTCTGGCTGCACCACTGCAACATCGATCGTACGTGGGACTGCTGGCACAGCATCAGCGGCCACGACAATCCAAACGATCCGAACTATCTGAAACAGCCGTTCTCGTACGTCGACGAGAACGGGAATCTCGTCACGAAGACGGTCAATGACATCATCAACGGCGGGATGGTCGATTACGTGTACCAGCGCCCGAGCAATTGCGCGCGTCCCAGCGCGCCGCTCGTGGCCGCGAAGAAGGCGCTCGCGGCGGCGCCGATGACGGCCGCGGAATTCGACAAGACGCGCCTGGCGCTGTCGCATTCCGTCGTCCTCGGCTCCGCAAAAGGCCTGGCCATCAACGCGCTCACGACGCGCAAGAGCGTGGCGCTGCCCGAGAACGCGGAGACGAGATCGCCGAAGAGATTCGCGCTTTCCGCGGAGCCGCCGGTTTCGGTGGAGACGGATCTCGTTCTGAAGAACATCAAGTTCGATCTGCCGCCCGACGCGACTTACGAGGTCTATGTCGAATCGAAGAGCGGCCCGTCGAAGCGCGTACTCGTCGGCTCGCTGAACTTCTTCACAACCACCGACAACGCGCTGCCCGATCAGGTCTTCAACGTCACCGATGTCCTTCGCGCACTCGGCAAGGCCGGGAAGCTCGATCAGGTGAGCGTAGTCTTTGAGGCGTCGACCGGCCGCGTCGGCGCGCACGAAGCAGCGACGTTCAACGCCAAGTCACACCTCGTCGTCGGCGAAGTCGACTTCGTCGTTCGCTCGCAGCCGGAGAAGTGATTCACTGGGACAACGCCGCGATTCGGCGCGCGATTGCGCCGAGTCGCGACGTCGATGAGCAGTTCCTCACTTCGTACCGAGGAGCAGGTAGTCGCCGTCGGCGGTGCCGTCGCGTAGAAGCTTGAGGTCGAAGCCGGCGCTCTTCAGGATGGACCAGCAGAGCTCGTGCTGGACATACCCGTGAGTGGATAGAACGATCGTCAGCGGGCCGTGCGAAAGAAGCGTGGCCGCGCCGCGGAGAGCATCACCTTCCGCTCCCTCGATGTCCATCTTGATGAATTCGGGTCGCGGGACGCGGCCGGAGGCGAGCAGGTCGTCGAGCGATGCCGTGACGACGTGCAAGTTGCCGCCGTCGTCAATCCTGCCCTGCGAGACATTCTCCCCCATCTCGAACCTGGCGGAGCCCGTGCTCGCGGTAATCGCCAGAGACTCGATGATGACGTTGCTGACGGCATTCAGCCGGACGTGCCGCTCGAGATACGAGAGATTTCGCGGGAGCGGCTCGAAGGCGTAGACATGACCGGCGGATCCCACGAGCTTTGAAGCGAACAAGGTGAAGAATCCGACATTCGCCCCGATATCGAAGGCGATGGCACCGGGACGAAGCCAGTCGCGAAACAACTGTTGTGCGGGTCCCTCGTAGGTGCCGAGCCAGCAGCCATGCGTGCCCGAGCCGGCCACCCACCGCCAGCCGCGCAACTCTCCTGACCGGATGCGAACGACTGCGTTGCGAGGCACCAGGCGGAACGGCAGCCTGACCACCAGTCCCAGCAACCTGCGCAGGCGTGACATCAGTGGCTACTCCGGAACAGCTCGATGGAAAGGACGGCCTCGGCAAGGAACCGCTCGATGGCATAGCGGAGCCCGGCCCGGCCGTCGAGAATGGCCCGTTTGGCGAAGAGCACGTAGAACAGCGTGACCGCCGGAGCCACGACGCGCAGTTTGCGGATTCGGCCGAGGGTCGGAAGCGCTGCCCATGGCGTGGCGCGCAGTTTCGCCGCTTCCTTGCGCATGTAGTTTCGCTGACGGTGGATGAAGCGGCGCAGGTCTTTGCGGTCGTCGTGGATGAGAGGCACGCGCAGACGCTCGACGCGGCCCTGTACGCGGACGCGCTGCGTGTGGCCGTCCTGCCAGAACTCGAAGGCCCCGCGTCGAAGGAGGACGGCCCGCGCCGGATAAAGCGCGGCGCGGAGGGGCTGGCCCTCGATCGCGTAACGAAAGGTGGCCTCGTAACCGGCTATGTCCGGTGGCGGATCGAGCGCCGCGAGCTCCTGCACGAAGGCCTCGGGGACGAAGTAGTCGGCATCCAGCGTCAGCACCCAGGGCGTGGTCACCTGTGCCACACCAAAGGACCATTGCCCGGCATGCGAGTCGAAGGCACGCGGGACAACGCGCGCGTTGGCGAACTGTCGGGCGATGGCCACCGTGCCGTCTGTGCTCAGGCTATCGACGATGACGACCTCGCGGGCCCACGCCAATTGCGTCAGCGTCCGGCCGATGTTCGCCTCCTCGTCGCGCGTGAGGATCAGCGGCGTGATGCGATCGAGCATCGAATCGGCATGGTACCAGCGGTGGCGGGGTTGCGGGGGCGCGGAGTCTGTTGCAACTGCCGCGTTCGAGCGGAGCACTCGCGCTGTCATCCTCGCTGTCATTCTGAGGCTGCCGAAGCCGCGCCTCGAATGGTGGCAGGTGCGCAAATCAATCGTCGCGGCGTAGGACGCCGAAGGACCCCCAACGAGCTTGCATCGAGAAGTACCACCACCCGACCCGGCAAGCGCGCGGGGGGTCCTTCGGCGTCCTACGCCGCGGGAATCAGGTTGGGAGCAAGCACCAATAATTCGTACCGCGGCTCCGGCAGCCTCAGGATGACAGATCAACACTCACCACGCTTGTGAGATATGCTGGCTAGCGCTTGGCTAGCGCGTATCCCGCTCGGTGCCTTTCACCAGGCGTTTCGCCGCGCTATGAAGCAGGATCGCATTTCGAAAGCCGAGCAGGCGGGCCAGGATCCGCATCAGGCGCTGTTGTTCTTCGTCGCGCGGCTGGAACGATGGATCGAGTGAACGGATGTGGGCGGCGCCCGTTTCGAAGGCATCACGGTCATGGAGGCTGAGCACGCGCATTTCCTTGTAGAAATACTGGGCGAGGCGTTGCCGGCGCGGCGCCGTGAGCAATCCCTCCGAGGACAGCCTCTCCTCGAGTTTCTGAAGGATTCGGTGGTGCTCGCGGGCATTGGCCAACATCGACGTGTTCGTCATGCGTGCGCCGGCATGCTCGCGCATCAGATAGGCAGCCCCGTCCACGGTAACGATCTGCTTCGCTCCGAGCGCGGCCTGGCAGAAGTAGTCCCAGTCATCCAGTTTTCGGAGAGCCGGGTCCCATCGCCAGTCCGGACGCCGTTGGTACAGCGCGGCGGAGGTCGGAACGGCCAGACCGGCCAGGACGTCGTCGACGATCGTCCCGAACACCTGAGCACCAAACGATACGGTGCTCCCCTTCGACTCAGAGCACCAGCCGGAAACGGCAATCCCGGCGCCGGTGGTCTCGAGTGCCCGCACCTCGGCCGATAGATGCCCCGGCATGAGGATGTCGTCCGAATCGAGAAACTTGACGTACGTCCCGCGAGCGGCGTCGAGGCCGCGATTCCGCGCGGCCGATTGCCCGCCGTTGGATTCCATCCGGAAGCATCGAATCCTCGGGTCGTGGTAGGCGTTGAGGCAATCCCATGTTCCGTCGGTCGAGGCGTCGTCGACGACGACGATCTCCACCGGGACGTCCGGCGCCGCGTTGAGCGCGGAATCGATCGCCTCCCGAACCAACGCGGCACGGTTGTAGACCGGGATGATGATGTCTACGGTCGCCATCAGTTCTTCACCGTCGCGCCGCCACGATCCGCAGGTAGTGTTCTTCCATTTGCGCGGCGACACGATCCCATGTGAAGCGTTGCTCCACCAGCTCGCGTCCACGCGCGCCCATGGCCGCGCGGGCGTCGCCGTCGCTCAGGAGGCCGCGGATCGCGGCCGCCAGAGGCTCGGGCAGGCTGCTGGTGACGATGCCCGCGCTTGCCAGCGCAACGCCGGCTGCCAGGCCTACCTCCGGCGTGACGATCACCGGCATCTCCACGGCCATGGCTTCGAGGACGACGTTGCCGAAGTTTTCGGAGAGAGAGGGCAATATCAAAGCCGTCGACGTCTGCAGCAACTCTTCCTTCGCCGCGCCGAATACCGGACCGCGAAACTCGACTCGATCAGCGATGCCGCTCCGCGCGGCCTGAGCCCGAAGCTTGGGCGTGAGCTCTTCGTCGTCGTTTCCCGCGATCACCACCTTGACGTTGGGCACGGCTTTGAGCGCATCGAGGAGACGGTCCAGGCCTTTCTTCCAGTTGATCCGGCCGAGGAAAAGCAGCGTGTTGTTCAGCCGCTCACGCGACGGCGCCGCCGGAAGATCGATCCCGTTGGGCACGATGAATGGATCGGTCAGGGGGATCGGAAGCTGACGGGCGTCATCCCACTCCCGTTGGGCCGTGAAGTGAATTCCGGACGAGCGCAGAAACGTGTGCTTCTCGACGAGCCGGATCCACGCTTTCTTCACGAACCGGCTCTTTCTTCGGATCAGCTCGGGAACGAGCATTCCCCGAGGGGAAACGACGTACGGAACGCGTGCCCGCTCTCCAGCGCGGGCCGCGGCGTAGGTCGGCCAGAGGAAAACGGAGTGCAGATGGAGAAGGTCGTACGCCGGGAGATGTTCCGCGAGTGCTTTGCGCATCGGCGGTGAGAAATAGATCCTCCGGCCGGGAAGTGGCGATGGAAAATAGTGGACGCGCACCCCGTCGAGCATGACCGGCACGCTGAGCGGCACGTCGGAATCCCGGTCGCCGTCGACATTCGTCGTGAAGACGTCGACCGCGTGCCCGCGAGCCGCCAGCGCCCGGCACAGCCCGTGGACGGCATAGATCGGGCCACCGTATCGGGTGGCGGGCAGATAAGTCGGGACGACGTGGAGCAGGCGCACGCGCGTTACGGTGCTACGCGGGGACTGCCGGCGTCAATGCTGTTCCTGTCGCGCGGGCCTCGGCTGAGGCCTCCGCCAGGCGCTCGTCGAGGGTCGCGGTCGCGAACAGACAGCCGACGAAGAACGCCGCCAACAACGTGAGCACCGCGTCCGAATAGGCCTGTGCCGAAGCGAGAAACTCCACGACATTGGCAACGACGATTGCGAACAGGGCTGCTCGCGTGAGCTGCGATGAACCGGGAACGTCGGGATGCCTGGAGATCTTGAACATCGTCATCAGCATTGCCACCCCGAGTCCGGCTGCAGCGAGAAGACCGGGGATGCCGAGCTCCATGGCCAGCTTGCCCAGGCCGCCTTCCTGCCAGCCCAGTCGTGCAATGCCGCTTTCGCCAAGGACATGGTAGGCGCCCTGGGTGGCTGTGCCCAGGCCTCCGCCCATGATGCCTGACTGCGCGACGGTGTCCTTGAGACCGCCCTCGAGCCGGCCGTAGATTTCCTCCTGGTTCGTCACAGCGCCCTGCGCGTAGACGCTCGACTCTTCGCTCTGCGACAACTTGCTGACGACAAAAACCATGATCAACCCGACGAAGACGATGGAGGCGATCTGCACCATGGAGAGGCGGCGGATGTAGCGCCACAGAAACGCCAGGACAAAAACGGCGATCATGTAGAGAGCCTTGCGCCGCCCGCTGATCAGGCAGTTGAGGAATCCCCAACCGGTGACGAACAGCCAGATCGAGGTACTGCGCACATTGCGCGAACGCAACGCCATGATCATTCCGATCATTGTCAGGATTGCCGCGTGCAATCCCATGATGTCGGGACCGCGATAGAACCCGGAGAGCATCCGGATCGACAGGTTGGTCAGCAGCCGAAGGTTGTCCTCGTTGAGGGCCACCGTGCCGAGCACGCGCCAGGGCAGCCTCAGGTACTCCAGCGGCGTGCCGATCATGGCAATCGACGTGACGATGGCGTAGAAGCGGAAGAGGTCGTAGAGCTGCTCCTCCCGCTGCAGGTAGGCATAGCCCACGATCACCGCCGGTATCGGTGAGAGATAGACAAAAAGACCCAGCGCCGGTGCCTTCCAGCCCTCGAGGCCAAAGGTAAAGATGCCATTGACCGCGGCGAGAAAGAGAAAGAAAAGCACAACCGTCAGTCCGGCGAACACGTTGTTGAAACGGCGTGAAAAGTCGCGCGCGTACGCCTGCAGCGTCTTCTGCGCAGTGAAGATGATCGCGAAATAAATTACGACGATGCTGAGGGACATCACCACCGGCGTGCCGGGCGTCAGTTTGCGTGCCGGATCCTGCAGTACGCCGACCAGGATGGCCAATAGCCATCCCCGTCTCCAGTCGGCAAGCGTGACGGCCACCGAGAGGATCATCAGCGCGAGAAACAGGACGGTGAAGGTGATCATGAGTGAATCGATGAGCGGAACGCTGTCGGCTCGCGTGCCATTTCTTGCGGTCGTCGAATCAACTTACGTCCTCCCCTCGCCAGGCGCCGCGCCAGCATGAGGCCGCGCAACTCGCCGATCAGCTTCGTCGGCACGGTCCAGGGGTGACCGAGATGGTAGCGCGTGGCCACATTCCTGCGGATGCGCCTGAGGGCGTATCGCCAAAGCGGTTTGCGGTGATGGATGGCGAAGTAGTAGTCGCCGGCGGAATGTGCGGGCGAGGGACTGCTGCGATGATCGCCGTAAGAACGGAGGCCGCCGGTGGCCAGCCTGAGATGGCGCAGCGTGGCCTCAGGAGCAAACCAGATCCTTCCTCCCTCGCCAATGAGCCGGAGAGCAAAATCGGTTTCGAAGCGATAACCGGCTCCGACGAAGTTCTCGTCGAAGCCTCCGGCGGCGATGGCCTGGTCGCGTTTCACCGACAGATTCCCAGCCATTACATTCGCCACGAACCGTCCGCTGTCGTGATTGAAATGGAACTCCAGGTCATCCTCCGGCTGCTCGAAATGCCGCGGCTCTTCTCCGGGCTGGAGGATTTGTCCGACGACCGCCCACCTATCTTCCGGGACATGGGCACGTTCGTGGGCGGCAATCAGTCCGGACGAGGGCTCGACGTCATCGTCGAGGTAGAGAACGAGCGGCGTTCTCGCGGCCAGCAGCGCTTCGTTCATGGCCCGTGGGATCGACGGCGCGTCGAGTCGGATCAGTTGAATGCGTCCCTGGCGGTGCAGACGGGCCAGCGGCTCGTTCAGCGCCGGGCTCTGGTCGACGACGATGATCGCATCGGGTGGTGGATCCAGTGTCAGAAGACGCTCAACCGTTTCGACGACGATCGCTCCCCGGTTGTAGGTCGGAATGGCGACGGTGATCATGCCTGGCGCCTTTCGTCGAGGCTGAGTGCCGCTGCCTTCACGCCCTCAACCCCGCGTGAAAACGTCCAGGTGTCGATGATCTGTCGTGAGCGCTCGGCCATGCGCAGGCGCAATGACGGGTCGTCGACGAGCTGGGTCATGGAAGCGGCGAGCGCGGCGGCGTCGCCCGATGGATAGATGAATGCGTTCTCATCCTCCAGCACGATGTCGCCGACCGACCCGCAACGATCGGTGACGATGACCGGGAGCCCGCACGCCATCGCTTCATTGATTACCGCTCCGCGCGGCTCGTATGTCGACGGCAGTACGAAAACATCCGCGAGCCCGTAGTACTTCGGCAGCTCGCTCTGATTGACGAAGCCGGCAAAACGCGCACCGCTCAGCTGGTGCTCGCGCGCATGCGATTCGAGCAGTTCCCGCAGGATGCCGTCGCCGAGGAACAGGATCACCGCGCGGTCCCGATCCCTCATCTGCTCGTACGCGCGCAGAAGTGTCATGGGGTCTTTCCGCTCGACGAGCTTCGCGGAAAAAACAAAGACGATCTGGTCCGGCTGGATGCCGAGCGATTCGCGCATACGTTCCCGTTCGCCGGTTGCGAAGTGGCTGGCTTTCTCGAAGCGCTCGTTGTCGACCGCCCACGGCAGGAGAAAGAAATGACTCGGGTCCGCACCATAGTGCCGGTAGTAGCCGGCATTGAGGACGCCCGAAACCATGAAGCCGGTGGTGTTCCGGAAGAGCAGGCGCAGGAGCCTGGCGCGGATTCGGGGCCGCACGGAGTCCTCAGGCGGTGGAAAGCTGCTGTCACCATAGAGAAAGAAAGGAATGCCCGCCAGCCGGCAGGTGAGGATGCCGAGCATGGCGCTGATCGAGCCCCAGCCGAGCATGAAGATCACCATGTCGTAATGCCCGCGCAGAAGAGCCGGTACGAGGCCCGGATTGATGTGCCGTGTCCAACCGCGGTTGCTGTTGTCAGCCAGGTTCCGAAGGAACAAATGGTGATAACCGGTCAGCAGATCGACATCCCATCGCAGCGTCGTTCCCATGTCCTCGTCGCGATACGTTTGCGCGCCGGCATTCGAAAGGTAGAGCACCGTCAGGTCGATCTCCGGATCCGCGGCCAGCAGTCGGAAGAATGGATCCTGATACTGGATCACGTGTGAGGCGATGATGGCCAGCCGCTGAGGCATCATCCGAGTTTCGCCTCCAGGCGGCGCCCGTAAAACTCCGAGATCTCGCGCGCGACACGCCCCCATGAGTGCCGGCGTGCGGTATCGACCGCGGCTGTGCTCATGCTTCGGGCGCGGCCGCTGTCACTCATCAGGGCCAATGCGGCCTCCGTCAGCGCGCCGGCATCGCCCGGATCGATGAGGACGCCGTCCTCGGAATCGTGAATGACATCGGGCGCGCCACCGACCCGGGTTGCCACGACGCAAACTCCTCGGCTCATAGCCTCCAGGAATGCTTTCCCGAACCCTTCGAAAAATGATGGAAATAGAAAGACGCCTGCACGATCGTAAATGATCCGCAGATCGTCTTGCGCGGTCCAGTGGAGCAGCTCGATACGATCCACGGCGTCACCGCTTAGTAATGCCCGGACGTCGTTGTGATGGGCGCGGTCGCAGACCCAGATGAGACGGGCGTCGGGGCGCGCCGTAACGATCGCGTTCATGGCAGCCGCGGTGACCATCGGTGCTTTCACGAACGCGAATTGCCCCACGTACAGAACTGTACGCTGGCGCTCATCGTCATATCCGGCCACCGGAGTCATCAGGAAGGAGTCGGGCGCTGCTTGTGGCACGACGGCGATCTTTGCCTCATCGATCTCAAAACGTCGTCTAAGGAATGAGGCGTCACCGCTGCTCGACACGATGTGGCCGTCGGCGATCCGCGCCGTGGCGGTCATGTGACGGCCGAGCAGAGCGGCGATGACTGATGACGCCACGCGACGGGGCAGCGGACGCTTCTCTCCCAGGCGATGCTCCCAATTCCCGATGACTTCGTCGACGTGGCTCTCGATTCCATGAGAGCGATGAATCATCACGGCATGTTTACGATGGCGCCCGAGCCAGCGTGCCACGCGATATCCATGTGGCTGATTGACGTGCACGACATCGTAGTCATGATCGGCAAAGTGCCGGGCCGCGGCGCGCTCGTAGGCGCGCGGCAGCTCCAGCAGGTAGTGCAGATTGCCATGGGCGATGCGGCGTCCGAGCTCAGGAGCCCACACCTCGTCGACGGTGTGGCCAAGGTCGCGAAGCGCAGCGATCGTGCGAACCTCCGTTCCCGCGGCGCCGGAGAAGGGGTCGCGCGGCACGTCGGCCATGAAGAGGATCCGCATCACATCCGATTCTGAGGCTAAGAGCGCCGGATCCGGTACGAAGAAACGTTTTTCGTGCCGGCGTGTCTCGTCACAGGAAGGACTGCAGATATCGAATCCATGCCTTCGCTGAGGGAGGCCAGGTGACGATGGCCTGGCCCAGGTAGCGGCGCGCACGGGGGTCGCCATTTCGCCGCAATGCTTCGCCGATGAAGTAGAGGCCGTCGGCGCGAGCGCGGTTTGCCTTGCCACGGACGGGCTCGATCCGGGCCGCTTCCTCCAGAATCGAATCCTCGGATTCACCACGTGATCTGGCGAGAAGGGCCATCCGGGAGAGTCTGGCGATCTTCTGCTGCGTTGCCCGCGAGGCGCTGCTAATGGCGCCGGGAGTGACCCGCGCCGTGTACAACACCTCGGGAACGATTTGAAATGTTCCCTCCTCCCCGAGGCGATACCAGAGATCCCAGTCCTGACCGTAGTAGAACTGGGGCCGGTAGCCGCCCGCCTGCAGGTAGGCATCGCGGCGGAACATGACCGATCCGTGGTGGGTGGGCCCGTCCGTTACGCCATGCTCGCGGCTCAGATCGATCATTCGGATCGGTTTGCCGGCCACGCCCGTGCCGTGCGCGGCGTACAGCGGTTCCAGTTCAGGCCCTACGTACTCCGTCCAGCAGGAGACGAAAACAAGCTCGGCGTCCTCGTCGAGCGCACGGCTCTGCAACTCGAATCGACGCGGATCGGAGAGATCACCGGCATCGTGCCGGGCGATATACGTGCCGCCCGCCGCGGTACAGCCGGCAATCAGAGCTCGGGTCAGGCCGGCATTCAGCTGCGTGATGACCCGGAGCCGCGGGTGGCGCGATGCGTGCGCCGCGAGGATTCGGGGTGTGTCGTCCGTCGAACCGTCATCGACTACGACGCATTCAAAGTCTCCGTGAGTTTGCGCCAGGATGCTGTCGAGAGTTGCCGTCAGCGTGCCCGCGCCGTTGTAGACCGCCATGACCACGGAGAGCGTCATCGGCGCGGAATCTACCGCAACATGACGTCGTACTGGCGACTATCGCTTCGTGTGACGATGTCCGGTAGCATCAATACCTGCACGTGTCCCACCACCGAAATCCGTCAGGACGAGAGGCCGGTCGTCGTTTGCGCGCCGGTGGTCCCGCGTGAGCCTCCTCAGCGGAGCAGTGGCGAGGCTGGAGCGCTCGCTTTCCCGGGTCACGTCCTCCGGCCGCTTCATCCCGGAGATCGATGGTCTCCGCTTCATCGCCATCATCACCGTGCTGTTGTTTCACCTGAACGCGCTGACCCTTCAGTTCTATGGCGCGCAAGGCCGCTTCCCCTCGGGCCTGGGCGCGGCGCTGGATATGCTCCTTCGGACCGGATTCATCGGCGTCGAGGTCTTTTTCGCCATCAGCGGCTTCGTGCTGGGACTTCCCTTCGCCATGCAACGGATCCGGGGAGGCAGCGCGGTCCGGCTGCCACGCTATTTCCTGCGCCGGCTGACACGGATCGAACCGACCTACGCCGTCAACATGCTGGCGCTCTTCCTCATGAAAGCCGCGGATTACTACTGGTGGGAAGGGCGCCCGGATCTCCGGCCCGCGTCGATGCTGCCGCATCTACTGGCCAGCCTTTTCTATTCGCACAATTTCGTCTACGGGCAGGGGAGCACCATTAATAATGTGGCGTGGTCGCTCGAGATCGAAATACAGTTCTACATTCTTGCGCCGCTCATCTGCTCTCTTTACTCCGTGAAGTCCAGGATCTTGCGGCGCGTGACATTGCTCGCTTTGGGGATCGGCGCGGCCACTCTGGATTTCGGGGCACTCACAATGGGTATCGATCTTCGCCTGCCCATCCTTCGTTATCTGCCGTTCTTTGTCGTCGGGCTTATGGTTGCGGACGTGTTCGTCGCCGATTGGCATGAGGGGCCGCGGCAGAGCCGGGGATGGAGTTGGCTGGCCGCGGCAGGCCTTGCCGGCATGCCCGCCCTGGTTCGGACTGGATTCGTCTCGCAGCAATTGTTGAACGGTGTCGTGGTGTCGGCCCGGCTGCTGATCGGCGACGTCCTGTTGGCAAGCTGCATTGCCATGCTGTTCGTGGGCGCCATGCGCGGCGTATGGGCGAGCAGGATTCTACGCATGCGCCCCCTGGTCCTGATCGGCGGCATGTGCTACACCATCTATCTCTATCATCAGTTGACGTATCACCTCCTCGGTCACTGGACCGCCGCGCGATGGTCCGGCCTGCCCTATGGAGGCTTCATCGTCGTCCAGGGGCTGGTGCTGCTGCCAGGGTGCGTTGTCATCTGTTCTGTTCTTTTCGTCCTGTTCGAGAAGCCCTTCATGTATCCCGACTGGCTGGCCAGAGCGCGCGCGATGATGGCGCCGCGGCGGTGATCCACGTCTGAGATGCATGCGCTCCAGCCACGCAAAGGATCACACGCCCCCCAGATTGAAGATGATGATGCCGGCGAGAATCAAGAGCATCCCCCAGACGTGATGCCGCCGCATTTTCTCGCGAAGGACTGTCACGGAAAGGAAGACCACAACGACGTATCCGAGAGGGAGTAGAGACACTGTTCGATGAAGCGGCAGGATCTTCAGTGCGATGGTGGACGTGACCGTCGAGGCCAGCATCAGCACGTAACCTGCGATTGTGTATGGGTTCAGGAAAGACACGAAGATGGAACGGTCGCGCCCTCGGAGAGCACCCTTCTTCATCAGGACCTGGCCCGCCGATGCCATGACCACGCCAGCGAGAAACATCGCCACCGCCGTCGTCACGAGAGGTCCTCTCGCACGACTAGATAAACCCCGGCCACGATGACCATAGCCCCGATGACATTGACGCTGGTCACCCGTTCCTGAAAAAGCACGCGGCTTGCGGCCAGGACCAGAAAGTAATTCAGGCTCGTGACGAGATAGGCGACGAAGAGCCGAACCTCGCGTAGAACGAGCTGCCAGCAAAAAGCCTGCAGGACGAGACAGGCAAGCCCGCCGAGGTACCACGGGCTGCTGAGAAACGCGCTGAGCGATGGACTTCCCATGCGGAGCGCCGCGGTCTTGCCGAGGACAACGGACGATGCTTGAAAACAAAGTGATAGAGCGAGGAAGAGCAACGAGATCGGGCGGACTCTGTCTTTCATTCCTTGATGACCACCAGTCCAACGTCCGCCCCGTTCATGTCGAGTACACCTTGCGGAGAACGACGAACGTCTGAACGACTCGGTATTTCAGCGCACTCATCTCGAGATTCAGGATCGCATAGTTGCGCGCGGAAACGTGGGTGGTGATCTGCGTGATGCCCTGGCGAAGCAACTCGTTGTATTCATGAAATGACATAAGCGGTGCGAGGCCTGCACATTTGTAATCGGGATGGACGCCGCCGAGGAGCATGAGAGCCCCGCCGTTGCCGAGGTGACGGTGTGTCCTCATGGCCAGAGTTCGTCCACTTTGGCGTTCCAGCAATCGATAAACGCGCTCGTCCGGCCGTTCGAAGGACTGCCTGACGTAGGCTTCGTAACGCTTGCCCGAAAGACCCCGAGCGTCTGTGAACCATGGATCGATCAACCAGCGGTCATCCGTGAAGGTTTCCCGTACGATGGCAAGCACATCCTCGAGAGCGTCTCGGCGGACGACCCTTTCGAAAAGGTAAGGGCCTTCGGGGACATCGAAAGGCTTGCTGAGACGAAAGGTCAGGCGCAACTGGGTCTCGACGAAGCGGAAGCCTGCTTCTTCCATTTGATGGATGAGCGTCAGATCCTCGATCTGGACTTTGCAAAGTACGTATGCCGGATGATAACGGTCGACGTAAGCCTTCTCCGCGGCGGCGATGTCGTCTTCCGATGTCAGATCCAACAGATCCAGAACCGGACGTGCCAGTACGCGCGAGTCGACTTCGTTCAGACGCGTTTCCATGGCGGTTCAGAGTGCGACCATGTTTTCCGCTTGAAACTGTTTGTCAGAGCGTTCACGAGGGTAGGGCGTATCGAGGAAGTAGTCGATGTCCGCCAGGAGGCGGGATTCAACGGCGCTGTAACCTTCCGGCTCGCCGATGCTGCTGATGACGCTGTCTCCGTACGGGGTTTCCAGCATGATCCGCTCTCGCCGCATAGCATCTACGAACTTCAGACTCGTCGTCGGTACGACGCCGCCGTAGCGCACGAACAACGTCCACGTTTCCTCCCGCGGCAAGCCGCCGTCGATCACCATCCCGGTGAACTGGCGATCGTATCGGTAGGGCACCTCCAGGCATTTCTCGACGTAGTGGGTATAGGTGAAACATTTTGCAGGGCTGACGCCGAGGAACAGGAACCGTACGCGATCACCGAGCTGATGGATCCTGTCAAAGGTGCTGCCGCGTCCCAGCGACGCATGGGGAAGGTCGCGAACGATGCTCGTCTCGCTTCCGGCGACGGCGACTGACATCAGCGGGTCTTGTGAGCGCTCGGTCTCCGGCAGCGCGCGAAAGAACTCATTGAGGGCTCCCATCTGGGATCGCGATTTCAGTCTGTCGTAGGGAACACCGTTGCAGAAGCTGAACGTGAACGTGGGCATGGCGATCGTACGGACGCCGGTCGCCTTCAGGGCCTCGATCAGCACCTCCAGCAGTCCTCGCCGTCCGAGATCGGCGCTCGGTACGCCGAACGACATCTCCGAGTGGACGAAGAGGAGATCGCACGCCGGCGCCTTCACCGCCTGGAGACACTTCAGGAAATCGACGTTTGTAACCCAACGGCCGCTGCTGGTCTTGAAGAGGTTGTGCGTTTGCATGGGAATCCGGTCTCAGCGCACGGTCATGCCGCCGTCAACCACCAGGCTGCTGCCGGTGATCCACGAAGCCCGGTCGGACAGCAGAAACTCCACGGCGTTGACCACATCGTCGACTTCGCCGAGCCGAAGCAGATACTGGCTTCGGCTCTTAGCCAGCAACTCGGGATCATGAAACACGGAGTGGGCCATGTTCGTCGGTACTCCACCGGCGATGATCGAGTTCACCCGCACGTCAGGTGCCAGCTCGACGGCAAGCGACCGCATCATCGCGTCCACCGCCCCCTTGCTCGCCGAATAGACGGCCTGACCTTTCGTGCCCCGGATGCTGTACGTGCTGGAGAGAAACACGATGTTCGTCAGTTTCCCCTTGTTCAACAGCCGCCGCAGAAGGATCCGGGCGATCTGCACCGCCGAGAGGCAGTTGACATTCATGACCTCGGCGACCGTTTCCGCGTCCATATCGCGCATCGGCAACACCTTGACGACGCCGGCGCAATGGACGAAAGCATCGACGGTGGCATTGTTCGTCTTGAGAAACCCGGCGAGCGAGTCCCCGATCGCGGCGACCTCGCGCAAGTCGAATGCCCACGAGAGATGGGGAATGGCCGCGGTGCTGGCGGCCAGCACATTCGCCAATCGCTCCACGGAGCGGCCGTTGAGAATCAGCGGCCGCTCCGCGCCGAGGCGACGGCAGACGGCTTCACCAATGCCGGAAGAGGCACCGGTTACGAGTGTATAGGCGGTGGGCATGTCTCGATCACGCCTTTCGCTGTCTCTCGACCACGAGCTTATGCAGATCGCCTACGGTCATCGCGCGCATCAGGTCGTCCGCAGAGATGGAGACTTTGTAATCCCGGTCGATCATGGCCACAAGCGAGAGCGCCGTCAGGGAGTCCCACGCTTCGCAATCGCGAAGAACCGTGTCCTCACCGATTGCCTCGATCTCGAGAATCTCGGCCGCTCTCTGGAAGAACAGATCCATCAACAGGGCTCTCTCTCTTCCGCATAGTCGATGGTGTCGCAGAAGGCCAGAGGCCCGACCTTCATGACCATCGCTGCCCATGTAAGTCCGACCCCGAAACCGGCAAAGCAGAGTCGCAGCGGACGCTCCGTGAGCAACCTCCCCAGGTTGAACGTCACGTTCGTGGGAATCGTCGCTCCACTGGCGTTCCCGAAGTGCTCCACGATGTTGTTCGGCATGCGTTCGTAGGGCACCCCCATCTTGTCCGCGAGCTTCTCGAGCATGAACCGGTTGGGCTGATGAAACATGAAATAGTCTACCGCGTCTCGTGAGAGGCCGGCCGCCAGCAACAGCTCATCGATCAGCGGGGGCACTTCCGTCTGCACGAAATTGAACACGGCCGTTCCGTTCATCGCCAGATGATCCTTGCTTCGCCAGTTGTTCTCACCCACCGCCTCCAGAATCGCGGTATCCGGTGACGAGGGAAGGCGGAAGCCGCCGGCCGGGATCATCAGAGCGTCGTACCGCGTGCCATCCATTTTGAGGCTGGCGTGGATCGGCTCGCCAGGCGAGGTCTTCTCGACCACGGTGATCGCCGCGGCATCACCGATCAGGGGATAGCTGTTCTTGTCCTTCGGTGACACCCGGCGGCTCAATACGTCGGCGTTGATCACCACCACCCGCTGAATGCTCTCCTGTTCCAGAAGCAGAAACGCCTGCAGGAGACCGACCACGAATCCGGCGCAGCCCTGGTTGATGTCCAGGCAGAACATGTCCTGCTTCAGTCGCAGGCGTCCCTGAATCACGCTGCTGGTCGGCGGCATGATGTAGTCGGGCGACTGCGTGACGAGGATTAACGCGTCGATGGCCTCCGGCTGAAGAAGCCCCCGATCGAAAAGGTATCTCATTCCGAATACGGCGAGATCGGATACGCAGGTCCCGTCCGTCGCCAGCCGATGCTTGTCAAACCCCATGACCAGCTTCAACTTCAGCGATTTCGCTTCCGGGAAGTCGAACGCCTTCATGTCTTCGAGGAAGGACCGCTCGTTGGCAGGAAGGATGGTGAGGATGCCTGAGATGCGCTTGTCCCGGAACGTGAAGTTCACGTCTCCACCCCGTGCTTGCGGAGGAGCGCGCGAATGGCCTCCAGGTTCCGGAAGTTCTCCGGAACGATCTCGATGCCCTCGATCGATATTCCGAAGGTCTTGTCGAGTGACGACACGAGCATCACGATATCGAACGAGTCCAGCAGGCCGTCGTCGAGGAAATCGTGCGACTCGCTAAAGGAAGACTCAGGTCTGATCTCAGTCAGGATCTCGAGGAGCTTCGTCATCGCGCCTCCTGCTCGTTGGTGCCGGCCAGGATCAGCCGGATCACCAAGCCATCGCCAAGAATCTCCACGTCCGGCGGATCGACCGTCACTCGGTGCGGGGCGGCAGGGTCGGCGGCGATTGAATACCGGCCGACACGATACTCGGTCGTGTGCAGGAACACTTTGAGCGGCGGGAAAACGGGCAAGCCGCCATAGTCTACACTCCGCAAGAGTGCTGAGATTCGATGCGGTTCCCAGGTGAGGTCGAGCACGCCTCCATTGGGGATATCTGTCGATTTATGGGGCCTGCTCCTCGTTTCCACAGCCTGGGGTACCGCCTGATCATCGCCGCTCCATAGCCGCGGCAGGATGGTTTTGAACGTTTGCCCGCCGAGATCGAGAGTCTGGCGTGTGAGCTCGACCGCCGTCACGAGCGGCGCAACTACCAGCGGAGTGCGCATGACGACATCGCCGGCGTCGACCGACGACTGAACGAGGTGCCAGGTCACTCCTGTCTCCGAGTCCTCCGCGAAGATGCTCCACGTGGGCGCATTCCGGCCGCGGTGTCGCGGCAGCAGCGAATTGTGAAAGTTGACAAGGAGCAGATTTCGGTTTTCGACGACGGCCTCGGGAAAGATATACGCGTTGTAGGCGCTGACAACCAGTGTCGGCGTTCGTATCGCCTCGAAATACCGGCCGAGTGCGGCGCGATCTGTTTCGCAACGGTATTCCACTCCTAACCTCCGGCAGATCGCCGGAAGCCGGGACATGGACTGCTCCTCCGGCGCGATGCAACTGACTCGCGGTGTCGTGGCCCGGGCCGCGGCGACGCATTCGCAAGCCAGGGGACCGGTGCCGATGATGACGATCTGTTCGCAGAGCATCGTCTACGGCACTCCCGACACGCGCTGGCTCAGAGCGAGCCGGTCGATCTTGCCGTTCGGATTCCTTGGCATTGCATCGAGTCTGTGGAACGCTGTCGGAATCATGTACTTGGGGAGGGTCATCAGCAGTTTGCCGCGGATGCTCGCTGGAGTCACTTCCGGCGGCGCTTCATAGAACAGCGCGATCTCTTTTCTCTCAGCGTCGTAAAGGACGCAGACATTTCGAATGCTGGCGATGCTGCTGCACGCTAATTCGATCTCAGCCAGCTCGATGCGGTAGCCCAGATGTTTGATCTGGAAGTCCCGGCGCCCCCTGAACATCAACTCGCCGTTTTCGTTGCGCAAGACGATGTCGCCGGTCCTGTAAATCAGCTCCGGATAGTGGGGATTGAGCGGATTCTGCACGAAAGCCCGGGAGGTCTGCTCCGGATTGTTCCAATACCCCAGCGCCAGCGATGTGCCACGGATACACAATTCTCCCGGTTCGTTGACGGCGCACGGCTGGTTCTCCTCGTTCAATACGAGCACGTCGGTGTTCCTGCACGGAAAGCCGATCGGCAGCGGTTCGTCGTCGCGCATCTCCCGGTCGACAGGGAAATAGGTGCAATCCACCGTGATCTCGATGGGGCCGTAAAGATTCACGAACTGGCAATCAGGCAATTGCCTCCGCCAATGGTTGAGATGCCGCGTCGGGAACACCTCTCCTGCGAAGAAAACCATGTTCAGGCGGCTCAGATCGGCCGCATCGAGCACGTCGAGATTTGCCATGTTGACCATGATCGTGGGCACCCAGAAGATGAATGTCACGTGATGCAGAGCCAGGAACTCGACCAGCTTGACCGGAAACGCGGCCAGAGATTCCGGAATGATCACCAGCGTGCATCCCCGGGCCATGGCCACATACAATTCGAGGGTGTAGATGTCGAAATAGAAGGGGGAGAGGCTGCCGATAATCGTGTTCTCGTCGAATGTGAAGCGGCCGGTTACCCAGTCGATGAAATCGATTACGCTTCGATGGTGCATCACGACGCTCTTCGGAACGCCGGTGGATCCCGATGTGTTGATCAGGCACATCGGGTCCGTGTCGATGCAGGAGTTGTAACTCGAGGGTGAGTACCCTGCCGGAAGAGATTGCGCGCGGGCGATTTCATCGACGCAAAGAATCCGCGACGGTTCCACGCCGAGCGCAATGACCGCGTCGCGCAGCGGCGAATCAGTGATCACGATGACCGGATCGACATTAGCGAGAATCTTCTTCTGGCGGGTTGCCGGTGTTTTCGTGTCCAGATTCGCGTAAATGTTTCCACTGTAGAGAATGCCGAGATCGGCGACGACGGTCCATGCCGACTTCGGGAGATAGACCGCCACGGGCCTGTTCCTGTTCTCGGTCAGTTGGCCGATGAGCCACGCGCATCGCCGGCCCAACTCCGCGATCTCCGCGAATGAATACCTCACCGGCCCGTCGATGACGGCGGTCGCGGTGGGGCGCGTTCGAAGCGTCGCGGCGAGGTATTCGAGTACGTTGATCTGCATCGGTTCGCTAACGTGAGGTACCCGGATCCTCGGGAAGATTGCACGCTTCTCGTACGACGTAGAGGGGTCGCCTCTTCGCTTCGTCGAAGACCTTGCCCAGGTAGAGTCCGATGATTCCCAAGTCGGCCAGGACCACGCCCGTGAGGAAAAACAGGGACACCATGACGCTGGTCCAGCCTGCCACGGACACGCCGAGCACGTAATAGCGGATGGCCAGCCAACAGGCATACAAGGCCGAAAGAGCCGAAGTCAGAAACCCCAGCTTGATCGAGATCCTCAATGGCTGATCGGACTGCGAGACAAGCGAGTCGAGCGCGAACCGCAACGCCTTGAGAAACGTGTAGCTGGTCGTGCCGGCGAAGCGGGCGCCATGAACGACCTCCACGTAGGAGACCCGAAAACCCAGCCAGAGCATCAACAGACCGAACGACCGCGCCCGCTCGCGCAGCGCTCGAAAGTGATCGGCGACCTGACGGCTGAAGATCGAGAAATTTGAGAGCCCCTCCACAACGTGCACGCTCGATAGCGCGTTGATCACGCGTGTGAACAGTCGCGAATACAGCTTCTTCAGGAACGGGTCCTGGCGATTGCCCCGCGTGGCGAAGACCACGTCGTATCCCTCTCGCGCCCTGGCATGAAGGCGCAGAATCTCTTCGGGTTGATCCTGCAGATCAGCATCCATCACCACGACCCATTCGCCGCGCGCATGATCGATCCCGGCCGCGATCGCGTAGTGCTGGCCGAAGTTACGGGAGAGGTTGATTCCCTTAACCCGTGGATCCATGTTCGCCAGTTCGCAGATGACCTGCCAGTCGTTCTCCGGACTGGCATCGTTGACGAGGATGATCTCGAAGTGGGGCGTGAGCTGTTCCAGCGTGGCGCAGAGGCGCCGGTGCAGCTCTTTCAGGCAGTTTCCACACCGGTATGCGGGTGCAACGACAGAGATCAGCGGGCTCATTTGGGTAATCTTGAGAAGCGATCAGGTATGACAGGACGCGCCTTACTTCATGAGGCTTTTGTACTCCTCATCCGACTTCGTCTGGAAATGTCTGAAGAGTGTGGCCATTGCCACGAGGCGGCCGTCAAACGACGACATATCCAGCGGATCGAGCGCGTCGATGTCCTCGACCCCATGGTTGACCCGCCCATCGTAGATCACGACATCGCCAGGGTCGCAATCGGATTCAAAGAAGAATCGTTCTCCGGCAACGTCGATGTACGCGCCACCCGTTTGGAAGTCGACGCCCTTCCTGGACATGATCAGAATCACTTGCACGTAGCTGCCCAGTCCCGCCTCGCGGGAGACGGTAGCCGTGCCGACGTCTGTATGCGGCGCCATGAAGCCGCCGCCTCGTGGGTAGTGGTGGATTCGGGTGGCGGACCACATCCCGTCTTCGATGCCCGAAAGTGTGAAATCCCCCGGCAATCCGTAGAGTAGGTTTCGAAAGCGCACCAGGCTGCGAAAGGTTTCGTGCATCCCAAAGATGTCTTCATCCATCAGCGGGTTGTAGAACAGCCTGACGAATCGGGGAACGCTGTTGACGCCCTGGGTCCCTCCGACAACCAGCTTCTGGAAGTTCTTCAGGAGCGCGTCCGCGTCCCGAGGATCGTGTTTGCGGTCGTTCTGCGAGCTGAACCGACTGCGAATGCGCTCTCGTGCCGCCCGAATGGTCTCCGCCTCGAACAGCCCTGTGACCCTCGCAAACGTGTGCTCCGTCAGAACCCGTCTGATCTGCTCGATGGCAGCCTCGTCCAGGGTCGTGACATGAACCGTGGCGTCAAGAATAGGGCTGCTCATGGAGGCAACTGTATTCGAACGCTTCGGTGATCGCCAGTCTGAAGCCGGGGCATGAATCGGGCCGTCGCTCTCGTCTAGCTATCCCTCTCCATCCGTCCTACGATCACGAGTGATGATCAGAATCGGAGACGACGCGTGACCGCGATTCCGTTCAACAGGCCTTCCGTCGAAGGGCGGGAGATCGAGTTGGTCCGGGAAGCTATCGCTGCCGGACACATCTCCGGCGACGGCATCTTTACGAAGCAGGCGAACGCCATGCTCGAATCGATCCTCGGCGCGCCGAAGGTGCTGCTCACCACGTCCTGCACGCACGCCCTGGAAATGGCTGCGATCCTGCTCGATCTCGCGCCTGGCGACGAGGTGATCATCCCCGCCTTCACGTTCGTCTCCGGTGTCAACGCCTTCGTCCTCCGAGGGGCGCGACCGGTATTCGCCGACATTCGTCCCGACACGCTCAACATCGACGAGCGGCAACTCGAATCGCTGGTCACTCCGAAGACACGGGCCATCGCGCCGGTCCACTACGCGGGTGTCGGCTGCCAGATGGACGCGATCATCGATATCGCGCGCCGTCACAGCCTCGACATCATCGAAGACAACGCCCACGGTCTCTTTGCCAGCTACCGCGGAAAGCCGCTAGGCACCTTCGGCCGTCTGGCCACGCAAAGTTTTCACGAGACGAAGAACATCAATTGTGGTGAGGGAGGGGCGCTCGTCATCAACGACCCGGCGCTTGTCGAGCGGGCTGAGATCATCCGCGAGAAGGGCACCAACCGCAGCCGCTTCTTCCGCGGCCAGGTCGACAAGTACACATGGGTCGACATCGGATCGAGCTACCTGCCGTCGGACATGCTGGCCGCGTATCTGGTGGGACAGATGGAGAAGGCCGAGGTCATTCAAAGCAAGCGGCGGCGCGTGTGGGAGCGATATGACGAGGAGCTGAGTGATTGGGCCGGCGGGCAAGGGGTTCAGACGCCGATCGTGCCGGAAGGCTGCCAGCAGCCGTTTCATATGTACTACCTGCTCTTTCGATCCCTGGAGGAGCGCACCTCGATGATTGCCCGCCTCCGCGAGCGGAACATTTCCGCCGTGTTCCACTACCTGCCATTGAACACGTCGCAGATGGGCATGCGCTTCGGCGGGCGCGCCGGCCAGTGCCCGGTGGCCGAGAGCGTGAGCGACCGGCTGCTTCGCCTTCCTTTCTATAACAACCTCACGGACGACGATCAGAGTCGCGTGATCGGCGCGATCCATTCGTGGGCGCGATGATCGGCGGTCCTCTGATGAAAAAGACGATCATCGCCGCAGTGGCCCTGCTGGACGCCGCCATCCTGGTCCATCTTGCCGGAAGCGTTCTCGCCGCGCTCGTCTTCCTCGTCTTCGTGGCTGGGTTTCTGCTGCCCGCGTGTGCGCTGATTCTGCGCCTTCCGCACTTGCGAACCATGCCCCCCGACCTGCGCCTTACCACCGCGAGCGTGCTGGTCGTGCTGCTGGCCGTGCCCTGGTTCTTCGTCCGCAAGGTCCTTCCGTTTCCTCCGGCGATTGCCGATGTCGCCGTTTGCGTGATTCTCGTCGCCGCCGCGGCAAAGTTCGCGGCAGCCCGGGCTACGATCGAGGAGCTGGGACCGGCATGGAAGCGGTCGCGATTCGTCGTGTCGATCGTGCTTCCTCTGCTCTTCGCGCTGGCGTGGCTTGGATACGCTGTTCCTGCCGGCAAGGACGTGCTCTTCCATGGTCTCTTCGCCATCGATTTCGGCAATCTCGTGACGGCCGTAGCCACCCTGCGGGCTTCGCCCTTTTTGCCGCTGGCGGCGGTCACGGATGGTGGTCCTGTGAACTACCACTGGTTGTACTTCACGCTACCAGCGACCCTGGCGGACTTCTGCGGTGCGGCCATTCCCGGGTTCAACGCGTTGATTCTCACGAACCTGCTGATGGCTTCGCTGCTGGTTCATACGCTCGCCACCGTCATCTCGACGCTCTACGATCAGAGCACCTGGCGGGCGACGCAACTGACCGTGGCGGTGACTCTCTTCGCACCCTTCACGCTCTACTACTACCAGGCGGTCGCGGCCCGTTTCCCGCTCGGCTGGCTGGCCATGCCCACACGCAATCATCTGATTCTCTCGCCGGTCAACAGCATGATCGTCTTCGGGAACAACACCTTCGCGCTGGTACTGGTGCTGTTCATGGCCATGCAGGTGGAACGCTGGAACCGCGAGCGACGCATCGTGGATCTCGTGCTGGGAACGGTTGCCTTGTCGATGGTGATCGGCTACAGCGTCACGTTGCTCATCCCGCTCGTTGCCGCTTTGCTCATCTGGCTGGCGATGGGGCGCATCGCGCGGCCATTGCTGGTACTGACCTGTGCGGTCGTATCAGGCGGGGCAGCGGTGGCCATGTTCCTTGCCATCCACGTCCTGAGCTCTGGCGGCTCACGTCACGCCGCCGTTGCGTTTGATCGGGGACAGTTCCTGCGGATCGTGCTCTTCGGGATGCTGCCGCTGTGGGGATTGCTCGCGTTTGCCGGGCGGAAGGCTCTGACGTTCTTTCACGTGCTGATCGTTGCGGCGATCGTTGTGCCTTCCTTTCTCTACGTCGCCGGCAGCCCGACCGGACAAATCGATTTCTCCATGAAGACCGGTTCTTTGCTGGCCATTGCCTTTGCGCCGCTCATCGCCGCTACCATCGACAGATGGTGCAGTGGTACCTTGCCACGCTGGCAGGCAGTTGTGGCAGCGGGACTGGTTTTTCTCGGCGCGGTTCAGACATCCGTCTACATCCTGCAGTATCCGTATTACCGCGTGACGGGATCGCGATCGCGCGGTGTGGCTTTTTCGGGCGACTATTACGCGGCTCTGATCTGGCTCCGCGACAACACGCCGCAACGCTCGATCGTGGTCGATCCCGCCGGTCTGACGATGCCCGAAGAGCTTCCAACCCTCTGGATCGCGGAGCGGCGGGTCTGGCTGCCGACGCTGTATACCGAGCCGTATCTCGCCCCGGATGCCAGCTCCTCCGTTCCTCGGCGCGCCGAACTCTGGGCCGGCTTCATGCGTGATCCTGGCAATGGTACCGTCGCCAGCCAGATCGCCGGCGAAGCGGACTACCTCATCGTCCCTCGCAAGGTACAGTCGCCCTTTTGGGCTCCCGTCGGCACTTCCGGCACGTGGGCGATCTACCGTTCCGTCGTGCGATCCCGCTGACCGGTGTGGCTGACGGTGAAGACCGTCTCGTTCGTCATTACCCGATGGGAGGGTCAGCGGTGTCAACCCTCTCGGCGACAAACAGGATGGCCGCTGCGCGATACACCACCTCGAGCTCCTTGGCGCGTTGCGATGCGCGGAAGAAGGCGCGCGGTGCCAGGAAGGGCGTGGCCCTCATGAATCGATAAAGGATCTGAATCAACGATCGCGTCACGCGCGGATAGCGGCCCATCGTCGCGAGCGCATGCAGAGTGTCGTATGAAGGCCAGAGTCGACGGATGCGGAAGCCTGTCGCGTGCAGTAGCGCCAGCACGCCGAGCGCCGTGTGATGGAAGTACGATTCATGAAATGGCTCGCCTTGAGAGACCGCCCCAAAAAACAATCCGTGCGGCGCAAGGACGCGTGCCACCTCCGTTGCCGCCATGTACGGGTTGTGAAGATGCTCGAAGACCGCGTAGGAGAAGACATGATCGAACGACGCATCACTGAAGGGGAGAGCATGAGCATCGGCCAGCAGGCCCGCTTTCGGAGAGGAGTAATCGACCCCGGCATAGCGCAGGCCGTAGTGGGCTGCCACTGGAATCTGGTCGCCCGAGCCACATCCGAGGTCGAGAAACCGGTCCCCTGGATGCAGGGAATCGGCTACCGCGGAAAAAATCTCCGCCGAGTCGCGCTCGGCTCGCGGACCTGAGTACGTCAGAACCGGCGGCGAAAGCGAACAGTTCTTCAGATCTTGCGCTGCAGTTGACCCGACCGGCAGACGAAGGGTTCGCCAGAGCTGTTGTCGCGGACGCAGGTCAAGCGGAGCTCCCGGAGGAAGGGAGAATCCGCAGCCGCAGGCCTTCGACAGGTCAAGCGGCGCCCTGCATTCCGGACAGACCAGACGATCGAAATACCATGGGTCGGGTCCTTCGGCATCGTCTCGTTCGTTTGTGATCACGGCTGGGCCGACGATTATGAGTGAGAACCACGAGCCTCGGATAACTACCGCGGCACGAAGTTCCTGCTCTGGGTCATGACGACGCGGACCGCAGCCGGTCGAGCCAGGCCGCGGCGCGTCCAGCGAGCTGCCAGCCAACGCTGCCGGCCAAAAATCGATAGGCGCGGAGATCACGCGCGTCATCGATCTCGCGCGCCAGGGCGAGGAGCTGCTTCGATTCGTCGATGAGCCCGGCCGCGCCGCACTGTCGGGCGATGTGAAAGAGCTCGCGCGCGAATTGCCGGAATTCCGGCGATGTCGGATCGAGTCCGGCGTGGCGTGCGTGCGCGAAGACGAGTGCATGGGCGCGGGCCCGGTCGCGCATCGTCGCCGGCGTCGGCTGCCCCGGGGCATGTTCGCGCACTTCGCAGACCCACTCCTGGCACGACGTCAGTCGAACCCCGCCCGCGGCAAGCCGGCAGTCGTACTCCCAGTCTTCTTCGATGCGGAGATCAGTCCACGGCCCTGCCGCGGCGATCAGTGACGCACGGTAGAGCGGCGTTGGCGTATCCCACCAGCGCATGGTGAGCATCGAGGGGAACATCGTCTCGATCCGCTCGCCGGATCGCTTCCACGGGCGCGCCTCGATCCTGCCGTCATGGTGGCGAAACCGCGTCCAGCCGTAGGCAGCGCCGCACTGGGGCGATGCTTCCAATGCGGCGACCTGCAGTGCGAACTTGCGCGGCAGCAGCAGATCGTCGCTGTCGAGGTGTTGGATGTAGTGGCCGCGAGCCGCGAGACGACCCGCCTCGCGCGCACGACCTGGTCCACCGTTGACGATGTGCATCGCGCGGACGATGCCTTCGTGCCGCACGGACAGGGTCTCCGCGGCGGCGGCCGTTTCGTCCGTCGAGCCGTCGTCGATGATGATGATCTCGATCGGGCGATACGTCTGGGCGAGGACGCTCTCAACCGCTTCGACGAGCATGGCGGGCCGGTTGAAGACCGGGATGATCGTCGATACCAGCGGGTGCTCAGCCATCGGCCAAGGATAGCAACGAGCCGGACGGTTAGAATCAGCAGACTGTGCATGCCAGCCTGCGTCACCGCATTGGAGCCCTGGTTTATGACTGGGTTCCATTCGAGTTGCGGATGCGTGGCATCGGAGTGAGATCCGGCCGTCCCGAGCCCTGGCTGCAGATCCGTAACCGCAACGAATCGATCGCCATGGACGAGCGGGGCGTGCAATGCCTGTGGCGCTTCGCCTCCGACCTTCACATCGCCAATGTCTTTCCGTCGGCCGCGGCACGTCTGATGCGCAAGGCGCTGACGCGATGGCCGGTGACGATGCGTGATGCGCCGGAGGCGATGAACAGTCCTCCGCGTCTGTCGTTTCTCATCGGCCATCGCGGCGTCGATCGGCTGCCACATCTTCTGGCCACGCTGCGAAGCATTGCCGGGCAGACCGGCATTGCCTTCGAATGCGTCGTCGTCGAGCAGTCGGTGGCGCCCGAGATCGAGCGGTCCCTGCCATCGTGGGTGCGCTATCTTCACACGCCGCTTCCCCGCCCTGACCTGCCTTACTGTCGTGCGTGGGCGTTCAATGTAGCGGCCCGCCATGCGCAGGGCGACATCCTGGTCATGCAGGACAACGATGTGCTCATCCCCGAGCGTTATGCCTATGAGGCCGTTTCTCGCGTGATGGAGGGATGGTCTTTCGTCGATCTGAAGCGGTTCCTCTTCTACCTCGATGAAAAGACCACGATGAAAGTTTTCGCCGATGGCGCGCCGCCCCGAGAAGTGACAGCGGTGGTAACGCAAAACCTCGATGGAGGCAGCATCGTGGTCCGGCGTGACGCGTACGATGCCATCGGAGGTTTCGACGAGTCATTCATCGGTTGGGGTGGCGAGGACAACGACTTCTTCGACCGCGCCCGCTTTCTCGGCTGCGTCAATCGCTTCTCGTATCTGCCCCTGCTACACCTCGAGCACCCGCCGCAACCGGGGAAAGCATCCGTCACGTCCGATGCGGTCAAGCGATACCGGGTCATGGAGAACGTCGACCCCGACCAGCGCATCGCCCGGCTTCGTGCCATCGAGCAGGGCCGGATGGAAGGGCCGGCGCTTACGGATTGACCGGTCAGAACCGGGAGTAATGATCGAAACGGCGATCATCGTCGCGGATCTTTCGAAGGCCGACCATCTGCGCCGATTCAATCGAGCGGAAGATCGCGGCGTCCTTGTCCGAGGGATCGCGATCGGTTCTGGCGATGCGCCGCAGCAACCGCTTGCCGACTCTGCGCGCTTGAAGGAGTGCCGGCGTGTGCAGCTCAATGTTTTCCATTCCGGCCAGCTCATAGTTGCGATTGGCAATCACGAAGCGGACGACGCTTTGGATGGATGGATAGAGGGTGTCGTCAAATACGACGTGACCGCCGACGTCCAGCATCTGGTCGATGTAGAAGAAGTCGATCAGCGTGTGATCGAACGTGTGCCAGCCGTCGATGAAGCCGATCTGACATCGGTAGCCGGAGTCGACGAGCTTCGGCAATCCCCGCTGCGACGTTTCGTCGCGCAACTCGACGACCTCGGAGAGGCCGGCGCGCTCGACCTGCCACAGCCCGGCGCTGTTCCATGAATCGGCGAGGCGCTGCGTTGGATCGAAGGAAATCAGCCGGGCATCAGTTCCGGCCACGCCCCGAAGAGCGTCGGCCAGACAGACCGTCGAGACACCGAAGGCCATCCCGATTTCCACGCCCTGGCGCGCGTTGCTGCGTTTCACGAGCTGATAGAGAAGCTGACACGACTGGCGTGAGACGAACGAGGTCGCCGCCACGATCCGCCCGTCTTTCAACGGCGCCTTCCGGGTTGTGATCACTTCCTCGACGACGGGATGGATTGGTGTGTCCACAGAATGGTCTCCAGTCACGATTGGCGGGGCGCAAAGCCAAGGCTGCGTTTGATCCGCGAGAGCAGCCGCCAGATCGGATACCGGCCCGGAAACAGGTCACGGGTCGCGCGAAAATCAGGATTGCGGATGACTGCCGGATTGACCATCAGCGCATGATACGCGGCGATCGTGCGCCTCACCCAACGCGCTTCCGGGGTATAGCGGAGCAGTGTCATGTCGTCGCTGCTGCGCGCGTGGCGGCGAAGACGCCGGTCGCTCGATCGGGTCAGGGGCTCGATCGCGGCGTGCCAGTCGCGCTGGACGCGCTCCGATGCTTTGTCGCGCTGTTCTTCGTGGTGCCGGTACCGCGCCAGAACGCGATCGAGTTTCGTGACAGGAAAGCGCATTGCGATGCGGAGATAGAACTCGGCGTCTGCCGCGTAGCTGATTTCCGGGCGCCAGCAGCCGACCGCGTGTAGCGACTCGGCGGTAAAGAACGCCGCCGGCTGCGGGATATAGGTCAACTTTCCGACGTATTCGTGCAGGGTGAACGGAGGGAGATGCGAACGCCCGCTCACGTGCGAGTGGGCATCGATGTATTCGACATCCCCGTATACGAGCCCGAGATCGTGGCGTTCCTGGAATGCGGTGACGACCGCCGTAAACGCGCCCGAAACGTAAACATCATCAGAGCTCTGGATTGCCACGATCTTGCCGTGCGCGAGTGCCAGGCCCTTGTTCACGGCATCGACGACTCCGCGGTCGGGCTCGGACCACCACCGCAGCTCCGGAACGCCGTTGAACGACTTGAGGACGTCGACCGTGCCGTCCTTGGATGCGCCGTCAAAGACCAACACTTCGATGGGGCGGTAGTCCTGCGCCAGCGTCGATTCGATGGTCTCGCGTATGTAAGCCCCCTGGTTGTAGCTGGGGATGACGATCGTCAACAGCGGAGGCTCTGCTGTCATGGAAGACATCTTATCCGCGGGACCGGACGCGATTGCGAATGCCGAATTCGCATCCGCCTTACCTCATCCGATCGTGCGCACAGCTTCGAGCCATGCGCGCATGTTCGCGGCGGTGTCGACGAGAAAGTCCCGGCCACCTTCGTCCCAGACGAAGCCGCGCATCGACACGCTCTTCGATTCGAGCTCATCGGCGACCGCGGCATACATTTCCGAATACGTTCCGCCGCTGATGCCCAGCTCGCGAAACCACGGCAGAAGATCGTCGAGAAGTACCATGCCGGCCAGTTCGTGGTACAGGTCCTTGAAGAGGTTGTGAGGTGTGCGGCGGTGATCGGCGATCGGCGAACCGATGCGGATGGCGTCGCCGCGTGTCTTGACGCACTTCTGGATCAGATAGCCGCTGAGAATGTCCCCATAGCGGTCGATGCGCAGGCCGCCCAGGGAGAAGCCCATCCGCACGTAGTAATAGGCGGCTATGGCGTCGCGGACGACGGCGGTGTTCTGGGTGTTGATCGGAGTCCACGTATCGCCGCCCAACCGCAACGATCGGTTTTTCGCCGAGGCGATGTGCGGCGCCTGCACGAGGCGAGTCATGGCATCGACGTCGGGATCGCTGAGCCAGAGGCCGACGTTGACGGCCACGCGCGCGGGTTGAACGTCCGCTTCGCGCAGCGTGCGTTTCTGGCGTCGCGCAAAGTAGGGAAAGCCGCGCGGGAAGATCTCATCGTTCGTCGACGAATCCAGCAGAGAGCAGATGTTGATCCAGCCGTCGTCGCTCTCCGTCGAGACCGCGTCGCTCGTCGTGCCGGCGGCGAGATGCTCGCCCACGAAGTCGACGTCGTCGAGGCAGTAGTTGTCGTCGTCGATGCTGATCAGCAACTCGGCGCCGCGGTCGAGCGCCATCAGGAAGCCGACGTTGCGCCGGTTGTCGCTGTCGTAGGGGATGCGCGATGCCAGCGACGGAAAGCGCGCCAGGAACGCCTCCTGCTCGTCGAGCGTTGGGCAGAGCAGCCCGTAATGCGCGCAGCGTTCCGCCACCGATGGGGGCGTTTTGCGGTCGATGATGACGATGATGTCGACGTTCTCGCGGCCGAATCGGCGCAGGTTGGCGACGTAGCCGTCCAGGAAGCGCGGCTCGAAGATCGTGGTGACGACGATGGCGATCGATTTGCTGGTCACGGGCGTTATTCTCTCAAGCCTTGCGCTCGCCGATGAAGTAGATTCCGTCGCGGCTCAGGTCGTGATCCTCGAATCCATCCTCGACCGTGCCGTGGCGTGAGAAGAGCGGCGTGAAGTTCTTCTCCAGGAACGACTCGATCACACCGCCGCCGACGCGCAGGGGATGCCCGGCGTCGAAGCGTGTGCGCACATCTTCCGCCGCTTCGGCCGGGGTGAACAATTTGTCGTGGAAGACGAACACGCCGCCCGGCTTCAGGATGGCCAGGATTCTGTCGAAGATCGCCGTTGCGTCGTAGCAGTGCTCGAGAACGTTCAGTATGACGACCAGATCGTACGCGGATCGGGCCGGCATCTCCTCGATCGGCATCGGCAGCAGAGCTTCGACAGGGATGCGATGAGTCAGTATCCCCGGTGCTACGGCGCGAAACACGCGGCGTAGTGCCCGGCCTGGTGGCGTGCTGCCGAGGATGGCGTTGAGACGTTTTTCGCCGATGCGGAGACCGTGGTGGTCATAGGTGCAGTGAGGGTGTTTCAGGTAGTCGTCGATCAGCGGATCGAGCAAGGAGCAGTGCGCGATCGTGCAGTGCCCGGCGATGAGGCGCAGGTTCGTAAATGGCCCGCATCCCAGTTCGACGGCGTGTTCGAACTTGCGGCCTTCGAGCACGGCGTATGACTCGAAACCATCGCTGTGTGCCGTGTTGCGGTCGTCGGTGGCCTCGGCGTTGGCGACCATCCAGGTATCGCGCTCGTAACGTTGCGCTTGCTGCCAGCGTTGTTTCGGGACGCGGACGACGCCCTCGCGCGGATCGAGATAGGACGCGTCGGAGCGCTCGCGCAACGCGCGCGCCGCGTCCTCACCCGTCAGGATGTGCAGCTCCTCGTCGACGTAGAGGTATTGATCAACGCTCATCGTTTGCGCTCCTCTCGATCTCGGCCAGCCGCTTTGTTACGCGCGCCAACGTCGCCGGCGCTGCGGGCTGTGAGCCGGGCCATTCCTCCCACCCACTCCGATGCGGGTACCGTACACCTCCGATCGTCCGAAGGAAATCGGCTGCAGCCGCCGGCAGGCCCCAACGCTCGAGCCGCCCCGACGGCGGCGATGCATCGAGGTCGGATCGTTGCGTGCGGCGCGGTGTCGACTCGATGGCATCGATCCATGCTTCGTACATATCATCGTCCGTGTACGACGCGATGGACGTTCTCGCCGCGATGCTGATTCTCTCGAGGCGTTCGCGATCGCTTGACAACGCGAGAAGATGCTCCACGGCCGTGCTGGTATCGCCGACGTCGAACAGCAGGGCGTTCTCGCCGTGATGCAGGATCCCCTCACATGCCATTCCGGCAAATCGGGACGACACTGGCACTACGCCGTTCTGCATCGCTTCGTAGACGCCATTCGGGCTTCCCTCAGCCGGCGAAAAGAAGAGCAGTACGTCGAGATTCGGGTAGGCCTCACGATAGAGCTGCTCCGTCGGCATATAGCCGTGAAACCTGGCCCGCGAGCCTAATTTTTCCTCCAGCGCGCCGCGGTCAGGGCCGTCGCCGAAGACATGCAGCTCGATTTCCGGACCCACCTGGCCGGCGACACGCGCCAGATCGAGCACGCGCTTCGTGATTTCCTCGAGACGCGAAACGATGGCAACCCGCAGCCGGGGCGTCCGCGGCGATCGTGGCGTCGTCCCCCGTGGTGCTCCCTGGCGGATGTAGCGCACACACCGCGCTCCGACCTCAGCCAGCAAGACCCTTTCGAGCAACCGCGAGTTCGGGACCGTCAGATCGATCACGTCTTGTCCATCGATGACGTTCGCCAACCATTCCTCGTGCTGGGATAGCACCGGCACGATGAAGGCCGCGTCGACTGCGCGGATGGCTTCGAACGCCGCGCCGATGCCGACCGGTATCACCACGTCCGGATTCACGCGTCGCAGTGCGCGCACAACCGCATGGATGCGCGCGGACTCGGTGCCTGCGCGTGCATCCATCACGATCGGCCGCAAGTGCGGGTGCGCCGCCGCATACACCCGCGGATCACTGAAGCGCGCTCCTCGGGCCAGTCCGCCGTAGACCTCCCAACCGCGGTCGAGCATTCGCTGGGAGAGGTTATGGACCCACCACTCCATCCCGCCCCACACCGTGTGCGTCTGTGTGAGGAACATGAGACGCCGCCGTCTCAGTCGCGGCTCCAGTCCAGCCGCGGCGCGATCTTGCCCGCACGGCCATCGATCGCGGCCAGGCTGTTCTGCTCGGTGACCGCAAACGCGAGGATGTTCTCGTGGACGATGTCCCATCCGCCGAACGGGTGCGTGACCGAAATTCGATAGGTACCCGGCGGGAGCAGGTTCGCTGGGATAAGGCAGGTGAAGGTGTGGCGCCCCATCGACCAGGGGTGGTTACGGCGGAGGTCCGGGTCGGCGCTCGTGGTCGTGAAGAGCACCTCGCCGAAGTCGTTTACGAGCCGCAGCTCGATCCGGCCATCCGAAAGCGGCTTGACCACCGAGAAGTCGAACATGATGTCGATGCCCACGTCTCCCGGAATCGAATCGGTCATCTCCTTTGTATCTGCGCGAAGCACCGAAACACTGTGGTACTCGAATTCGGCATTCGACGGATGCCGTGGTACCCAACTCATGTCGTACTGCGCGCCCTCGGAAAGGTAGCGTTGTACGGTCTCCTGCGTTGCCCCGGCCATCGTCAGCCGGCCGGCATCCAGCCACAGGACGCGCTGGCAGAGGGTGGCGATGGTAGCCATGTTGTGTGACACGACGATGACCGTCCGCCCCTCGGAGCGGATATCCCTCATCTTGCCGAGGCACTTCTGCTGGAACGCGGCGTCGCCAACGGCCAGCACTTCGTCGACGATGAGGATGTCGGGCTCGAGGTGCGCGGCCACGGCGAAGGCCAGGCGGACGTACATGCCCGACGAGTAACGCTTGACCGGGGTATCGAGGAACTTCGCGATCTCGGCGAATTCGACGATCTCGTCGAACTTGCGGCGGATCTCGTTGCGCGACATGCCCAGGATCGCGCCGTTGAGATAGACGTTGTCGCGGCCGCTCAGCTCGGGATGGAAGCCGATGCCGACTTCGAGGAGGCTGGAGACGCGGCCGTAGAGGTCGACGCGGCCCTCGGTCGGTTCGGTGATGCGGCTGAGAATCTTGAGCAGCGTCGATTTGCCCGCTCCGTTCTTGCCGATCAGGCCGACGACCTCGGCCTGTCCGATGGTGAAAGAGACGTCCTTCAGCGCCCAGAACGGTTCCTTTGGCGCGGACGCTTCGCGTTTCCGGAACGGCGCTTTGAACAGATCGGCCACGCGCTCGCGCATCAGTCCGTACGCCGTGGCCTGCTCGCCGAGGCGGTAGGTCTTTCCGATGCCCTGAGCGGTGATGGCGTCCTTCATCACATCACGTCCGCGAAGACGGTCTCGGTCTGCTTGAAGTAATAAACGGCGGCGACGAGCAACACGATCGATGTCACCGTTCCGGCCACGAGGCCCGGCACGTAGAGCTGCGTCGTGCCGAGAAGCGACCAGCGGAAGCCATCGATCACGGCCGTCATCGGATTGAGCGAGTAGAGGAAGCGGTATCGCGCGGGAACCGAGGAGGTGCTGTAGGCGACCGGCGACACGTACATCCCGAACTGCGTGAGGAACGGGATGAGGTGTCGCATGTCGCGGTAGCGGACGTAAAGCGCTGCCGTCCACAGGCCCAGGCCGATCGTGAAGATCACGCAGAGCGCGAAGAAGAGTGGCAACATCACCACGCGTGGCGAGATCGGGGTGTGGTACCCGATCATGATGAAGATGAGGATCACGAACGAGACAGCGAAATCGACGATGCCCACCGCCACCGATGCCAGCGGCAGGATCAGCCGCGGAAAGTAAATCTTCGTGATCATGTAGCCGTTGCCGACGATGGCGTTCGCGCTCTCGGCGAAGGCCGTGGCGAAGAACTGCCATGGCAGAAGCGCCGTGAAGGTGAAGACCGCGTACGGCACGTTGTCCGAGGGCAGCTTGGCGATGCGCCCGAAGACGACCGTGAAGATGACCATCGTCAGGAATGGCCGCAGGAACGCCCAGAGGATGCCGAGGGTAGTCTGTTTGTAGCGGATGACGATGTCGCGCCAGGCCAGGAACCCAAGCAGCTCGCGCGCCTGCCAGACCTCGGCGAGGTCGAGTTGAGCAAGGCCACGGCGCGGCTTGATGATCGTGTGCAAGCGGCCTTGTAGTCTATCGCGAGGCAGCCAGGCCTTCCGGCGGCCGCCAAGCTCGCGCAGCAGATCGAGTCTCGCCTCCCTGGGACCGCGGGCGCCTCCCCTGAGCGAAGCCGAAGGGTCCCGCCCGCCGAGCTTGCGCAGGCTGGGGCTAACTCCCGGTGCCCACGGAGACGGTGCGAACGATTTCAAATCTCCCAAGCTCTGCGGGCGGGACGCCCGCGCTCCCAGGGAGGCGCAGACAACCGACAACGCGAGCCCTTATCATTCCTCCATGCTCGAACGCGACATCACCGACGGCGTCCTCACCATCCGCATGGCACATGGGAAAGCGAGTGCTCTCGATCTGGAGCTCTGCGCGGCCTTGCAAAGCGCATTCGAGGAGGCGGCGGCCGATGATGGTGTCGGCGCGGTGGTCCTCACCGGGACCGGCTCGATCTTCTCCGCCGGGGTCGATCTGCCGCGCATGATCAGCGCCGGCGGCGATTACGTCCAGCACTTCGTGGAGGCACTCGATGCCGCCCTGCGCGGCGTCTTCCTCTTCCCCAAGCCTGTCGTGGCGGCGGTGAACGGCCACGCCGTCGCCGGCGGCGCCATCCTCGCCTTCGCCTGCGATCATCGGCTCATGTGCGGCGGGCGCATCGGCGTTCCGGAGATGCTGGTCGGCGTGCCCTTTCCGGCGATGGCCCTGGCCATCGTCCGCTTCGCCATGCCGCGCCAGCACCTGCAGCCGATGATCTACTTCGGCCGGACCATCGAGGCGGATGCCGCGCAAGCCATGGGCATCATCGATGAGATCCTCCCCGCGGCCGACCTCCCCGGCCGCGCGCACGCCATCGCCCGAACGCTGGCTTCGATCCCGCGCGATGCCTTCCGTCTAACCAAGCGCCAACTTCGCGAGCCCTATCTCCGCGATGCTTCCCACATCGCCGTGGCCTCGGCCGACGAGATCGACGCGATCTGGGCCGCGCCATCGACACACGAACATATACGTGCATACTTAGCGAAGACGATCAAGAAGTAGGCCCGAATGCCCATCATGCGCCGCATCCTCTCCATCACCGCCTTCATCCTCTCCGCTTCGATTGCCGCCGCGCAGACGCCGTCGTACGACGTCTACGCGATTCGGTACGCGACCATCCCCGGCTTTCCGGTCGCGGATCTGATCAAGGGGGCGGACGCGTCGCGCAAAATCGACATCGCCATGATGGTGTGGCTCGTGCGCGGCGGCGGGCGGAACATCGTCGTCGACTCCGGTTTCTACCGGCCGCAGTTCTTCAAGAGCTTCCAGGTGACGGACTTCGTGCGCCCGGACGAGGCGGTGGCCCGCGCGGGTGTGAAACCCGAGGAAGTCACCGACGTGATCCTCACGCACGCGCACTGGGACCACGCAGACGGCGCGGACCTCTTTCCGAAGGCACAGATCTGGATCCAGAAAGAGGAGTATCGCTATTACACAGGCGAGGCCTGGCAGAAGGACGGGAAGCACGGCGGTATCGAGATCGAGGACATGGCTTACCTCCTCCGCGCCAACGCCGAGGGAAGACTGCACCTGGTCGACGGCGACCGCGAGATCCTTCCCGGCATCAATGTCTACATCGGCGGACGGCATACGTGGGCCTCGCAATACGTCGCCGTCAACGGCAAACCGGGCCCGATCGTCCTGGCCTCGGACAACATGTACCTCTACGAGAACCTCGACAAGCACCTGCCCATCGCCCAGACGTTCGACGCTGTCTCGAATCTCGCCGCGCAGGACAGGATGAAAACGCTCGTCCGCGACCCGCGCTTCATCATCCCCGGCCACGACCCGGCCGTCCTGACGCGCTTTCCGAAGGTGGTGGATGGGGTTGTGCGGATCGAATGACACCCGGGCCGGCCGGCGAGAGAAAAGACTCGCGGCTGGCGGTGAAAGAGCCCGGGCTGACGCCTTCGTCCGCAATCCGGGGTTACAGCGCTCTCTCGGAGTGAAGTATCGACTCCGGGAGCCCATTCATGGCCTCCCAGATCTCATTGATGGCCTCCCAGATCCCATTCATGGCCTCTCAGATCCCATTCATGGCCTCGCGGAGGCCATTCATGGCCTCTCAGATCCCATTCATGGCCTCGCGGAGGCCATTGATGGCATTCCAGATCCCATTCATGGCATTCCAGATCCCATTGATGGCCTCTCAGATCCCATTAATGGCCTCTCAGATCCCATTGATGGCCTCCCAGATCCCATTAATGGCCTCCCAGGTCCCCATTCATGGCCTCCCAGGTCCCATTCATGGCCTCGCGGAGGCCATTCATGGCCTTCCAGGTCCCATTCACGGCCTCCTAGAGCCCATTCATGGCCTCTCAGTGTCCGACCTGGGGTTTTCGGTTCAGGTATTGGTGCTGGTAGAACATCCCGTCCGAAATCGAATACCGTGCGGCCGAATGGCGACGCGACGTCCCACGAAGGAGGAACTGGCCGCGGCGGCCGGGACGACGCTGCCGGACGTCATCGCTCGTGATCTCGATGTGCTCTTCTGCGGGATCAACCCGGGACTCTACACGGCAGCGGTGCAGCAGCATTTCGGGCGGCCGGGCAACCGTTTCTGGCCGACGATCCACAAGGCGGGTTTCACGCCTCGGCTGTTCCATCCATCCGAACAGCGCTCGTTGCTGCGGCACGGGTGCGGGATCACGAACGTCGTCGCGCGCGCGACGGTGGCCGCCGCGGAGCTGACGTCCGCGGAGTTGGTGGAGGGAGCGCGCATCCTCGAAGCGAAGGTCCGGCGCTATCGTCCGCGCGTGCTGGCCATCGTCGGCATCGGCGCCTATCGCGCCGGCTTTGGACGGCCGAACGCGAAGACGGGACTGCAGGAGGAGACGATCGGGGAGACGCGGATCTGGATCCTGCCGAATCCGAGCGGTCTGAATGCGAACTACCGGCCGGAGGACCTGGCAGCGCTATATAGGGAGTTGCGGGTGTGGGTGGGGTAGCTGCGCTTCGCGCGTCGTCTGCGGCTTCGCCGCGTTGTCGGTTGTCTCAGATCGCTGGCAAGCCAGCGCGAAGCACGCCGGAGGCGTTCGGTAGATTAGCCGGTGGCAAGCGCCGAAGGACGCGCCGCCACCGGTTAGGGATCGTTTCCCCATCACCGACCCCGGCAGGGGTCGCGGACCGCGCACGCGTCACCAGAGGACACGCTCGTCAGAGATCGACGTCGTCGAGGGGATGCGTCAACGCTCCGGTACCCCTGCCGGGGTACGACATTTGAGCGGATCGGTAACCGGTGGCGGCGCGCCTTGCGGCGCTTGCCACCGGCTAATCTACCGCACGCCTCCAGCGTGCTCCACGCCGGCTACGCCAGCGATCCGGCAACATTCCAAGTACCTACCTTGAATGTCCAATCTCAAGGGCTGCGCGACAGAGCCGCGCAGCTCTCACTCTACGCCGAGGAGAACAGAGATGGGCGTCGCCCTTACACCTCTCTCTTAACCGGCGCGGTGCGGCCGGAAATCGTTGATCGCTTCGTTCCTCACGATAGACTCTCGACGTCTCAGGACTGAACGAAAAGAGGAGCAGAACCGATGTCGAATCGTACGTTTTATATGAAGCGTTGGGAGCAGGATCAGCCTGGATTCGTCCGCGTGTTGCGCGCACTGCCGGGGGATAAGCTCGATTACAAACCGCACGAGCGCTCCGCGAGCGCCGGCGATCTGGCGTGGCAGTTGGCCGAGGAACTGCGCGTCCTCTCGGAGGTCGACGCCAGCGGCGCCATCAATTGGGAATCGCGGCCGCGGCCTTCGACGCTGGAGGAGATCGTGGCCGCGTACGAAAAGAATATCGAGCAGCTTCGCGCCGTCGTGGGCTCGATGGACGATGCCCGATGGGATGGGGAGGGGCGTTTCCTCTTCGGCGGACAGGAAGCGTGGAAGTCGGCCGTGGGCGACATCTTCTGGGGTTTCTTCCTCGACTCCATCCATCACCGCGGCCAGCTCAGCACCTACATCCGCCCGATGGGCGGCAAGGTGCCGTCGATCTACGGGCCGTCAGCGGACGATTCGGGGGGGATGTAGGGGACCCTCGTAGCGCCGGCGGCTCGCTGGCGAACCAGACCGCCGCCGAGCCGGCAGCGGTCCAGCCGGCGAGCCGCCGGCGCTACGTTCGCTCACCGGTCTGCATTGCCGCCAGCATTCCGCAGGCGGCATGACGCGCTACGCCGCCGGAGTAGCGGCGAACGATCGGGACGCCGAGGGTGCGGAGCTCGTCGCGGAAGTTGGATAGCTCGGGATCGGTGGCGCGGCGGTAGCCGTCGGGGCGGGCGTCGTTGACGTCGATGAGGTTCAGACGCAACGGGACGCCGTCGAAGAGCGCACGCAGGGCGGACACCTCGTCGATGCCGGTGTTGATTCCGCCGAGGACCACCCAGGCGATCGTGGCCCGCCCGGCGATCGAATGCTGGTAGACGCGCACCGCATCGGCGAGCTCGCGTACGGGCCAGGCCGATGCGGACGGCAGCAGCGCGCGGCGGCGCACGTCGATGGCCGAGGTCAGGGAGATGATGAGGCGATAGGGCTGGCGCTCGCGCGCGAAGCGAAGGATCTGCGGGACGAGGCCGACCGTCGAGATCGTGATGTTCTTCGCGGCGATGCGCCCGCCGCACGGATGAGCGAGGATCTCCGCGGCCCGTATGACCGCCGTGTAGTTGTGCAGCGGTTCGCCCTGGCCCTGGAAGAGCGCGCCGGTAACGATGCCCGGCGCTTCATCGCGAACGGCGATCCACTGGGCCACGATTTCCCATGTCTCCAGATTGCGGATCAACCCGAGGCGTCCGGTCGCGCAGAAGGTGCAACCCATGCCGCAGCCGGCCTGGCTGGAGATGCAGATCGTGAATCTCCCCTCTGTTTCGAGAGGAATGCGAACAGCCTCGGCGAGCGCACCGTCGGGCAGGCGAAAGAGGTACTTCACGAAGCCGTCGCTCGGATCGGTGGCGCGTTCGACGATCTCCAGCGGCGCGCGCGTCGTGAATCGCTCGACCGCTTCCTCGACGGCGCGGGGCACAGGCCGGGATGTGGGGAACCCATCGTGGCCACGCGCGATGACGTGCGCGACGACACGTCTGGCCTCGGCGTCGCGGACGGGGACGCCTTGCGCCCGAAGATGGGCGGCGAGGTCAGAGGGGAGCAGGCCTAGGAGATGTGTCGCGGAAGCGGGGGTCGGGAGTCGGGGGTCGGGGGTCGGAGAGAGCAACGCACCAGTTCTCTCCGACTCCAGACCCCCGTCACGGAGCGATCGGTGGCCAGCTGTCGGGGGTCGGAGGTCGGCTGTCGGAGAAAGCAACGCGACGGTCTTCTCCGACTCCCGACCCCCGACTCCCGACCCCCGCTCTCCGTTATCGCGCCTCATTGAGCAGCAGCACCAGTTCCTGTGCCCGCATGTCGGCGCTGGCGGCGACGCGGTACTCCCCCTCGTGCTGCTCGATCAGCTTGAGACGATCGAGATCCTGCCGGCTGACGCCACACTCTTTGGCGAAGGCCAGCCATTGGGGCGGCGCGCTGGCCTCGACTTCGTCCTCTTCGAGCATCGGCTCGCCGGCGCAGTTGAAATGTTCGCAGCCGAACTGTTCGGCGCATTGCGGACAGGGCGGCGGGTCGTTGAAGTCGGCCAGCTCGCTCTCGGTCAGCACGCGCATCGTCCCGCCGCGTTTCTCGCGCACGTACGTGAGGCCGCTCTCGCTGCTCGAGAGCAGGTCGAAGCGCTGCGCTTTGGGATCGTTGTCGGACACGGGAGTGTGAATCGTACCGTATGCGGCCGCGAAGACTCCTCACGCGAAGATGCGAAGTTGGATCGTTGACTCCCCTCCGCGTCTTCGCGTCTTCGCGCCTTCGCGTGAGCAACTCCCGCGCTCGGGCGTCCCTCGACGAGAGGCATCGGCCCTGCCCTACAATGTCGCGCCATGAAGAAGCTTGCCTGTCTGCTCCTCCTCCTGCTCGCCCTTCCGCTTGCCGCGCAGCTCGACCCAGGCGCGTACAAGGAGATGCGCTGGCGGATGATTGGTCCGTTCCGCGGCGGACGAACGGTCGCCGCGGTCGGTGTAGCGAAGCAGCCGAATGTCTTTTACATCGGCGTGAACAACGGCGGCGTGTGGCGCAGCGACGACTACGGCCGCATCTGGACCCCGATCTTCGACGATCAGCCCAGCGGCTCGATCGGTGCGATCGGCATCTCACAGTCGGATCCAAACATCATCTATGTCGGCAGCGGCGAAGGGCTCCAGCGCCCTGATCTGGCCACCGGCGACGGAATGTACAAGTCGACCGACGCCGGCAAGACGTGGACGCACCTCGGCCTGCGCGACGCACAGCAGATCGCGCAGATCGTCGTCGACCCGGCCGATCCGAACCGCCTGTTTGTAGCTGTCATCGGCCACCCGTATGGTCCGAACGAGGAGCGAGGCATCTTCCGCTCTGCCGACGGCGGGCGGTCGTTTCAGAAAGTGCTGTACAAGAACGATCTTACTGGCGGTATCGACGTGATCCTCGATCCGTCGAATGCCCAGACCGTCTACGCCGCCCTGTGGCAGGCGCAGCAGGGTCCGTGGGAGAACGCGTACTTCGCCGGTTCGGGCAGCGGCCTGTTTAAATCGACCGACGGAGGCGCGACGTGGCAGGAGCTCAAGGGCGGTCTGCCGTCGTCGGACACGATCGGCCGCATCGGCATCGAGGTCTCGCAGGCCGATCCGAAACGGCTCTATGCCATCTGCGGCGAGAACGCGAAGTCGGGCGGCCTCTATCGTTCCAACGACGGCGGTGCGACGTGGAACCGTGCCACCAAGGACGAACGGATCTGGGGCCGGCCGGGCGATTTCAACGAGGTCCGCAGCGATCCGAAGAATGCCGACGTCGTCTATGTCGCCAACGTCGTGACGTGGAAGTCGACCGACGGCGGCAAGACGTTTGCCTCGTTCCGCGGAGCGCCGGGCGGCGACGACTACCATCGCGTCTGGATCAATCCCAACGACTCGAAGACGATCCTCATCGCTTCCGATCAGGGGGCCATCGTCTCCGTGAATGGCGGCGACTCGTGGAGCTCCTGGTACAACCAGCCGACGGCGCAGATGTTTCACGTCAACGCCGACAACGCCTTCCCGTATCGGGTCTGCGGCGGACAGCAGGAGAGCGGCTCCGCGTGTGTGGCTACCCGAGGAGATGACGGCGCGATCACATTCCGCGAGTGGCATCCGGTCAGCGTGGAGGAGTATGGCTACGCGGTCCCTGATCCGCTCGATCCCGACCTCATCTTCGGCGGCAAGATCACCCGCACCGACCGCCGCACGGGTCAGGTCAAAGACGTCAGTCCGAAGCCGCTTCGAAAGGGCAGCTACCGGTTCGTGCGCACGGCCCCGGTGGTCTTTTCGCTGGCCGATCCGCATGCGCTTTTCTTTGCCTCGAATACTGTCTGGAAGACGACGAACGGCGGCGAGAGCTGGACGGAGATCAGCCCTGATCTGACTCGTAAGACCTGGACTCTGCCGGAAAGCGCCCGCGGTTACGTCAACACGCCGCAGACCAAGGTCACACAGCGCGGCGTCATCTACGCGCTGGCGCCGTCACCGGTGGACATCAACACGCTATGGGCCGGCACGGACGACGGCCTGATTCAGGTCACGCGCGACGGGGGCAAGAGCTGGAACGACGTTACGCCGCCGAATATGAAACCGTGGGCGAAGGTTTCGATCCTGGAAGGCTCGCACAACGACGCGAACGAGGCTTACGCCGCCGTCAACACCATTCGCCTCGATGAGCTGCATCCGCACATCTACCGCACGCGCGACGGCGGCAAGACGTGGCATGACGTCGTCACCGGCATCGCCGACGGCGCGACGATCAACGTCGTGCGTGAGGATCCCAAGCGGCGCGGGCTCCTTTTCGCCGGCAGCGAGACGCAGGTGTGGGCCTCCTTCGACGATGGCGATTCCTGGCAGTCGCTTCGCCAGAACATGCCGGCGTCGTCGATCCGCGATCTGGCCATCCATGAGGATGACGTGATCGCGGGCACGCATGGCCGCGGCTTCTGGATTCTGGATGACATCGAGCCGTTGCGGCAGGTGCATTCGGGCATGTCCGGGGTCACGTTGTTCAAGCCGCAACGGGCGTGGCGGATCCGGTGGAACAAGAACAGCGACACGCCGCTCCCGCCGGACGAGCCGATGGGAGAGAACCCGCCCGACGGCGCCATCATTGATTACTACCTGCCAGCTGCCGCGACCGGGCCGGCGACGCTCGATATCCTCGACGGATCGGGCGCCGTGATCCGGCACTACGCCAGCACCGATCCGGCGCCTGCGCCGAAGGACGAAGGCAACATTCCATGGTGGTGGATCCGTCCCGTCAAGGCGCTGTCGAGTGCCGCCGGCATGCATCGTTTCACCTGGGATCTTCACTATCCGCCGGCACCCGGATCACGGAACGCCTATCCGATCGCCGCCGTGCCACACAACACCGCGCCGTCGCCGACGTCGCCCTGGGTGATGCCGGGAACCTACACCGTTTCCCTCACCGTGAACGGAAAGAGCTACTCGCAGCCGCTGACGGTGGAGATGGATCCGCGGGTGAAGACGCCGGCCTCGGATCTCCAGCAGCAGTTCGGGATGTCGAAGGAGATGTACGACGACATCGCGCAGCTCGAGTCGGTCAGCGGTCGAGTCGCTGCCATTCGCGCGCAACTCCGCGCCGCGAAGAAGAGCGACGAGATCACGGCGTTGCGCAAGCGTGCCGCCGAGCTGTCCGGCGTGGCTGGGGAGGACGACGACGAGGTGCCGCCGGCGGCGGCACCGGATCACGAGACGCTCAACAGCCTCACGCAGTCGCTGCGCGCCGTGCTGCGCATCCTCCAGCAAGCCGACGCCGCCCCGACCACCCAGCTCGCCGCTGCCGTCGAAGATCGCCGCCACGCCGTCGCCGAGATTCTAGGCAGATCGCAGGCATTCGAGACCGCGGCCAAGGCCGCCAAACTGCCGGAGGCGGCGAAGGATTCGAGTGCGGTCAAGCCGAAGGCGTGAGGTGTGGCAGCCTTGGACGAAATGAAAGTCGCACCTGCCTCGAAGCGGCCCACGATCGCTGACCGCTTCGAGGAAGCACGTCCGCTTTTTCGCCAGGAGAATTATCGGATGCCCAAGACGGGGCGGCGTGCGCGCGCGAATTCATTCGCGAGAATGCTGAATGCCCGCCGACGTCAGAAACAACCTTCTTGAATGAGTCTCCCGGCCACAGCTGAACCTGATGTGTTGATGTTTTTCGCATGATGTTACGATGCCTCCGTGCGAACAACACTGACCTTGGATGACCAATTGGCGCAGGAGCTCAAGGAAGTCGCTCACCGAGCCGGAAAGCCGTTCAAAGACGTGGTTAACGAGACTCTTCGCGACGGGTTGCGATCGAAGCGTGCCCGACCATCACCGAAACCGTATCGGCTGGTCACGGTTTCACTCGGCGGCGTGCGACCAGGTCTGAATCTCGACAAGGCGTTGAGCATTGCTGATGCGGTTGAAGATGAGGAAATTGCTCGGAAGCTGGAGTTGCGAAAGTGATCCTCGTCGATGCGAACTTGCTCATTTACGCAATCGATCGAGACTCACCGCATCACCGAGAAGCGCGAGTCTGGCTTGAAGACATCCTTTCAAACACGACTCCGGTAGGTCTCGCATGGATCGTGGCGCTGGCGTTCCTGAGGGTCACGACTCGATCTGGCATCATGCGCGACCCGCTGCAACCCGAGCGTGCCATTGCTTATGTGGATTCGTGGCTGGCGCAGCCGCATGTAGCTCTCGTACGTCCTGGAGAACAACATTGGCCCATTTTGCGGAACCTTCTTCGAGTCAGTGGAACGAGCGGGAATCTGACCTCGGACGCTCACCTCGCTGCGCTGGCGATTGAGCAGGGATACGCGATCTACTCAACCGACAACGACTTCCGCCGATTCGCCGGCCTTACAGTGGTCAATCCATTAGCCAATTGACCCTCACCTCCTGCTCACCGGCTGAAACGCCGACGCCGGGACAGGCTCGCCGAAGAGGAAGCCCTGCACTTCCTCGCATCCCTGTTCGCGCAGGAATTCGAGCTGGCTCTCGGTCTCCACGCCTTCGGCGGTGACCCTGAGGCGAAGGCCGCGAGCCATTCCGATGACCGCCGAGACGATGGCGCGGTCGGCGGCACTGGTTTCGATCTCCTGCACGAACTCCTGATCGATCTTTACGCTGTCGATCGGGAAACTGCGCAGATAGTTCAGGGACGAGTGTCCGGTTCCAAAGTCGTCGATGGCGATCAGCACGCCCATCTCGCGCAACCGGTGCAGCGTGGCGATCGTGCGCGTCGTGTTCTGCATGGCCATGCTCTCGGTGATCTCCAGCTCGAGATCGCCCGGTGCCAGGCCGGAGAGCTCCAGTGCCGAGGCGATCACGATGGGAAGATCGCTGTGCTGGAACTGTCGCGGCGAAAGGTTCACGGCCATCCGAAAGCCAGCCGGACGATTGCTTTGCCACTCTCTCGCCTGTCGGCAGGCTTCGCGGAGAACCCACTCGCCGATCGGTACGATCAGTTGCGTCTCCTCGGCGATGGGGATGAACTCTTTCGGACCGACCAGGCCGAAGCCGGGCCGATTCCACCGCAGCAGCGCTTCCACTCCCGAGACGTTGCCTGTGACGATGTTGATCTGCGGCTGGTAGTGAAGCTCCAACTCGCCGCGGTCGAGTGCGTGGCGGAGATCGTTCTCCAGCGACAACCGCTCCAGGGCGCGGCTGTTCATGGCCGGTGTGAACATCTGGTACGAGTTTCGTCCAGCGTCCTTGGCCCGGTACATGGCGTGGTCCGAATTGGCGAGCAACGCTTCGGCGGTGTCGCCATCGCTCGGAAAGAGAGCGATGCCGATGCTCGTGGTGACGAAGAGCTCCGTGCCGTCGATGTGCATTGGATGAGCAACGGTGTCGAGGACTTTCTGGGCGATCTTCGCCGCATCGTCGGGCGTCTTGAGGTCGGCCAGCAGGATAGTGAACTCGTCGCCTCCCATGCGCGCGATCGAATCCTCTTCCCGAAGCGACGTTTGCAGCCGCGTGCCCACGGCCTTCAGCAACTCGTCGCCGGTCGAGTGGCCAAGCGTGTCGTTGACGACCTTGAAACGGTCGAGGTCGAGGAACATCACGGCCAGCGGGTGCTTCATCCGCCGCGCGTGGGCGAGCGCCACGGTCAGCCGGTCGCGGAAAAGGCGCCGGTTGGGCAGCCCGGTCAGCGCGTCGTGATAGGCCTGATACTCGATCTGCTCCTCGACCTTCTTCCGCTCCGTCACGTCGCGCGAGACACCGACGACCTCGCGAAGCTTGCCTGTGGCGGCGTCGTGGATGCTGCGGCTGGTGGTCTCGAACCAGACCAGGGAGCCGTCCCTTTTCTCGACCCGATAGGCAAACGTGGTCGGCCCTGACTCGTGGATCAACGAGGAAAGGTGGCGGACCTCCTCGCGGTCGGCGTCGAACACGAAGTCGAAGAACGAACGGCCGACGAGCTCGGCGGGCTCGTAGCCGAGCAAACGACGCGACGCGTCGGAGGCATAGAGGAGAATTCCTCGGTTCGAAGTGCGCGAGATCATGTCGGTGGAGTTCTCGGCCATGAGGCGATACCGTGCCTCGCTTTCGCGCAGGGCCTGCTCGGCCAGGCGGCGCTCGGTGACCTCGTTGTGGACGCCGATGGAACCGATCACATTGCCGGCCGCGTCGACGACCGGCGCGCCCCCGATCTCCAGCCAGATGATCGTCCCGTCCTTGCGGCGCACGCGCACTTCGTACTGGTCGGCGATCTTGCGAATTCGCAACCGCGCTTTCTCGCGCATCAGGGTGATGTCTTCGGGGTAGGCGAGAAGCAGATCGCCCTGCATGCCGATGAGCTCTTCGCGGTCGTAGCCGACCATCTCGCAGAAGCGGTCGTTGACGAAGTGCAGGACGCCGTCGTTGTCGGCTTGGGCGAGTCCCTCGCGCATGCGCTCGACGAGAAGCCGGTATCGCTCCTCGCTCTCGCGGAGCGCGTTCTCAGCGAGTTTGCGGGCCGTAATGTCGATGACGGTCCCTTCCAGGATCTCAGGGTCGCCATCGAGAAGATTGACGCTCTCGACGAGCCAGCATGGCTGGCCGTCTTTCCGACGCAGAGAGATCTCGTGGCTGGTCATCATCCGTTCGCGGCGGAGAGTGGCGATGTAGTCGTCGCGGTGCGTGGGATCCTGGTAGAGCTCTCTCGCCGAGCGCTCCATCAGTTCATGGCGGGAGGAAAAACCGAGGATGCCGGCCATGGCGTCGTTGCAATCGAGAATGCGTCCGTCGATGGTGGTGCGATAGACGCCGGCCAGATTCCGCTCGAAGAGGAGGCGATGCTGCTGTTCGCTCGCTCGCAGCGCGGCCTCCGTGCGATGACGCTGAAGGGCGTTGACAAAGATCTCGCCGCAGATGCGGAGCAGCGAGGTGGCCTCCTCGCTCCAGGTGCGCCGTTGGGCGGAGGCCACGCCGAGCGCGCCGAGGAAGGCGCGGTTGTAGATCATCGGAACGACGACGATGGAGCGGTTGCCGGCGCGCTCGAGTGCCTCGCGCTCGCGCCCGGCCTCGGGTGGGAGGTCGTCGACGGAGATTCGGAGCTCCTGCTTCTCGCTGAGCTTTCCGCTGGCCCAGGGAAACGAGGAGAAGGGCACGCGCGAGCCGAGGCCGCGTACGATACTCGGATCGGCGTTCCACTCATGCGTCAGGGCCGCCATCTCCTCGTCGTCGGCAACCATGTAGATGTAGGCCCTGTCGGCATCGACGAAGAGGCCGACGCTTTCCAACGCGGACGCGATCTCGCGATCGACGTCGGAAGCCGCGACGTTGATGAAGTTGGTGGAGATGCCGGAGATCAGTCTCTCGAAGGCGAGCCGATGCTCGAGCAGCTCATGAGTCTGCCTCGAATCGGACTCCAAATCCCTCGGATTCAGCTCGGACAATGCGATCCCCCGCGCGGATCATAGCCTCTCAGCCGAATCGATCGCCCTGTTCTAGAATTGTCCGATGCGAACCCTTCTAGCCGCCGCCATGATCGCCCTCGCCGCGTGCTCCTCCTCGGCTCCCTCGGCGCCGAAGGAAGAGGCGAAGATTCCCGCACCTGACTTTGAGATCCGCCAGATCACTGGACCGCCGGAGCTCAACTACCCGATGGGACCGATGGAGGTGAAGTTCCGCCTCGACATCGGCGACCGCGCCGACATTCCCATCACCCTGAGCCGCGTCGAGATCGTCGTCGTGAATCCGCCGGGAGGGGCCTACACGCTCGACCCCCATCACCGTGTGTACTACTTCAACAAGAAGATCGACGCACACCAGGTCGTCTCGATCGAGTTCTGGGCCAAGGCAATTGGCTACGGGCAAAGCCGCCGTGCGGACGAGCCGGTCACCGTTCGCGGCACTCTCTATTTCGAGACGGGCAGCGGCGGGTACCGCCATGTCTTCGTCAAAGAGCTCGGCCAGTACCCGGGGCAGAACGACTAGGCCGGCACGGCTCCCCATCTGCGTGGAATCGCGGACACGGTGTATCGTCGAGAGCCTTCTCCCCCGCGCTTTTCAGCGGGGGAGAAGGTGCCGAAGGCGGATGAGGGGGCGGTCTCGCGCTGAAGTTGAGTGGTTTCATACACTTCCCCCGGCCCGTCACTTCGCAGATCGGCAGCCGCGCGTCCCCTCACCCGGCCTTCGGCCCACCCTCTCCCCGCTCGATCGCGGGGAGAGGGTTCTCGATAGGCACCATCACGGTGAGCCTCCGTGAGAAATGCGGGGTTAGCTAGCGCTGGGCTGGCGCAACCGCGGCTCATTTCAACTTCTGCTGGAGCATCCAGCGCACCATCGACGCATCGCCGTAAGCGTCATCCCACACGTCGTGGCCGCCGTTCGCGTACTCGGTGTATTGGACGTTGCCGCCGGCACTGTGGAGAGCGGCCACCATCGATCGTGACTCCGTCACGGGCACGAGATCATCCATCACGCCGTGGAAGGCCCATATCGGAGTCGGGCCGATCTGCGCGGCCAGCGTGGCGTATGGATCGTGCGAGCCGACGATGCGGGCGATGTCGGGCGGTGGGTCGCTGGGAAAAGGATCGTCAGGATGGCGGGCTACGGCTCCGCAGACCGGCACGATCGCCGCCCACATGCGGTTGTGCCGCGCCATGTACCAGGCTCCCGCGCCGCCCATGGAGATCCCGGTGAGGTAGACGCGGCTCTGGTCTCCGCGGAATTCACGGATGGCGCTGTTCAGCTCCGTCATCGCCATCAGCTCCATCTCGCCGTACCACTCGTGGTCGGTGTCACATTGCGGAAAGACGACGATGGTTTTGTAAGTCTCGCCGTAGCGCTCCAGCGCGGGAGCGAGACCGATGCTCACCTGTTGTTCGTTGTCCGAGCCACGCTCGCCGCTGCCGTGCAGGTAGAGGATGACCGGCCAGCGGCGCAGCTTCGTGTAGTGGTGCGGCAGCCAGACCCGGTATTTGTAGGTGTGATCGCCGACCTTCACCTCGCGTTCGAGAAACTGCGAGCGGCGGGTACAGCCGGACAGCACCATTGCCGTGAGGAGAACGAAGACGATGCGCCGGGTGAACACTTACTCGAACAGATCGTACTCGGCGACCGGAAGCGGCTCAGGCTCGACGTCCGAACGCCACATTTCGAAAACGTAAAGGTCCCAGTGCAGCAGGAATACCTCGCGGAACATCTCATACCGAGCCGTGAGGCCTGGGCCGAGTCCGCGCTTGTTCTCCTTGATCAGGTGCCCGAGGTCGTAAATCACCGTCTGCCGCTGCCGGTATTCGGCCCGGGAACAGAAGAAGTTGAGCGCTGCCTCGATCTTGAAGCGCTCCTGATAACGGAGCGGGACGGTCTCCCACACGGAGCGGCGCATTACGCGGATGCCCGAGAGAACGGGGCCGACCTTCATCTGCAGATGGAAGAAGTTGCGGATCAGACCGCGGCTGCGGACGCCGATGTTCATGTCGCATTCGTCGCGCAGGACGGGCCGGATGAGCGACGCGATATGCTCGTCGGTGAGGTTGAACATGTCGCCGTCGACGAAAAAGAGGACGTCGTGACGCGCGTATTCGACACCGACGCGCATGGCGTAGCCCTTGCCGCGATTCTCGCGGAGGGCGATGGTGGTGAGGTCGAACGAGCGCGCGATTTCGACGGTACGGTCGGTCGATCCATCGCTGACGACGATGATCTCGTCGATGAGCGCGCTCTTCGCCAGAACGCCCAGCACCTCAGCGATCGTCTTTTCTTCGTTGTACGCTGCGATGATGGCCGAGATCAATCAGCTCTCCTGAATTCGGTGGGGGAGGTGCAACAGCCGGACCATACCACAGGGTTTCCGGCGGCCGCGGGCCGGGAATCGGGGGTCGGAACGAGGCCAAGCCCTTGCATAGAATGCCGGTTGCTATGAGACGAACGTCGATTCTCGCAACACTCTTCCCGACGGCCTGCATTGTCTTGGCGGCGGCCGCGCTCTCGCTCTCCGGATGCCGGTCGCTCCTGATTGGGAAGCTCGTCAACCCGAGCTATTCGCTGCGTGGCGTCATGCCGCACGTGGCCATCGCACTGCCGCTCTCCGCATCGGCCATCGATTTCGATATCACCATCGGCGTTGACAATCCCAACTCTATCGGCCTGCACCTCGACTGGCTGGAGTTCGATCTCGCCATCAACGACATCCCGATCCTCACCAGCGTCCGCGCCGATCAGGGCGTCAACATCCCCGCGCACGGGGTGGGTGACATTCACCTGCGCACACGCGTCGGCTACGCCAACCTCAAAGCGCTCTTCCGTCAGGTCGCGGACATGGTGCAGGGCAACCGCGCTCACTACGCGATTCACGGAAATGCCTACTATCACACCCCGTTCGGAGAGAAGCGGTATCCGGTGACGCTGTACTCCAGAGGTCCGCGCGGCAGCTCATCCCCTGAGCCAGGAAATCAGAAACCAGAAACCAGAAACCAGAAACCGGAAGCCAGATAATGGCCAAGCGAAGCATTTCCGGTTTCCGGTCTCCGGTTTCAGGTTTGGTTCAGAGCCGATGAGACACCGCTTCTTCATCGACGCCGAGCTCACCGCGGACGCCGCTTTCGTGCTCAGCCGCGATGAGCAACATCACGCGCACGTCGTTCGCGTGCGTGAAGGCGAGGAGGTGGAGGTCTTCAACGGCCGCGGTGGGGCATTCGTGGCGAAGTACACCGCCGATGGCCTGCGGCTTACCGTTCCGGCACCGGATCGGGAGGCACGCGTGTCGATCCATCTGGCGATGGCCGTCATCAATCTCGACAAGTTCGACATCGTCCTGCAGAAGGCGACCGAGCTCGGCGTCCGTTCGATCATCCCGCTGGTCACCGAGCGCGTCGAGATCCGCTCCGAGCGGTATCGGGGCAAAGCGGAGCGATGGCGGAAGATCGTGTTCGAGGCGGTGAAGCAGTCCGGCCGGTCGGTGATCCCGATCGTCGAAGAGCCGGCGGCATTCCCCGACGTGATCAAGCGCGAAGGCCCAAAGATCCTCTTCGACGCCGACGCTGAAACAGCAACCCGGCAACCCGGCAACCCAGCAACCCTCTTCATCGGCCCCGAAGGCGGATGGACCGAAAACGAGCTGCAACTCGCCCGCGATCACGGATGCGCGTTCGAGAGTCTGGGCGTGCGGCGCCTTCGCGCGGAGACCGCCGCAATCGTTGCCGTGGCGCTTGTCACTGCGCGATCTGGCGACATTTGATAGATTTACGCCTCGATCGCACTGGAGGGAGTCTCTTGTCAACCAACAGTCTCACCATTACCGACAACCGTACGGGCAAATCGTACGAGGTCCCGATCAACGAAGAGACCATCCGCGCCACCGATCTGCGCAAGATCAAAGTCAAGGACGATGACTTCGGTCTGATGACCTACGACCCGGCCTTCATGAACACTGCTGCGTGCCGCAGCGCCATCACGTACATCGACGGCGATAAAGGCATCCTGGAGTACCGCGGTTATCCTATCGAACAGCTCGCCGAGAAGAGCACGTATCTGGAAACGGCCTGGCTGCTCCTCAACGGGGAGCTTCCGACGAAAGACGAACTGGCGGCGTGGACGAACACGATCACGTATCACACGTTCATCAACGAGAACCTCAAAGGCGTTCTGGACTCGTTCCGCTACAACGCCCATCCGATGGGGATGCTGATCGCGATGATCAGCGCCCTCGGCACGTTCTACCCCGAGGCCAAGAACATCTTCGATCCGGACGTGCGCAGGCGGCAGATCGAACGGCTCGTCGCCAAGATGATCACGATCGCCGGCTTCGGCTATCGTCACATGGTCGGGATGCCGTATGCCTACCCGGACAACCGCTTGTCGTATCCGGCCAACTTCCTGAACATGATGTACCGGACGACGGAGCCGGAATACGAGCCGAATCCGGCTCTCGTACACGCGCTCGACGTCCTCTTCATCCTCCACGCCGATCACGAGCAGAACTGCTCGACGAGCTCGATGCGCGTCGTCGGCAGTTCGCACGTCGATCCCTATTCCGCCGTCGCCGCGGCCTGTGCCGCGCTGTACGGCCCGCTGCACGGCGGCGCGAACGAGCAGGTCATCCGCATGCTGACGGAGATCGGCTCAAAGCCGAACATCCCGGCCTTCATCGAAAAAGTGAAGAAGGGCGAGGGCGGCGTGAAGCTGATGGGCTTCGGCCACCGCGTCTACAAGAATTACGACCCGCGCGCCAAGATCATCAAGAACGTGGCGTATCAGGTCTTCGAGGTGACGGGCATGAATCCGCTGCTCGATATCGCCCTGGAGCTGGAGCGGATCGCTCTCGAGGAAGAGTACTTCATCAAGCGCAAGCTTTATCCCAACGTCGACTTCTACTCGGGTCTGATCTATCAGGCCTTGAAGTTCCCGATGGATATGTTCCCCGTTCTCTTCGCCATCCCGCGCGTGTCCGGCTGGCTGGCGCAGTGGAGCGAGATGCTGAACGACGCCGATCAGAAGATCGCCCGCCCGAGGCAGATCTTCACGGGGTCGCCGCGGCGGGATTACAAGGCGATGGGTCAGCGGTAGCCGAACTTACACCATGCCGGCCCTTCTCGAGACCAGCCTTCCACTTCCACTGGCCCGCCGTGGCAAGGTGCGCGATGTCTACGACCTCGGCGATTCCTTTCTCTTCGTGGCCACCGATCGCATCTCCGCGTTCGACGTCGTCCTCTCGCCAGGCATCCCGGACAAGGGGAAGATCCTGACGCAGATGTCCACGTTCTGGTTTCGCCACTTCGGCGACATCGATAACCATCTTCTGGAAACGGAATGGGACGCCTTTCCTGCCGAGGTGCGTGCGCACTCGGAACTGCGGGGGAGGAGCGTCATCGTGCGGAAGTGCCGCGTCGTGCCGGTCGAGTGCGTAGCGCGCGGCTACCTCGTCGGCTCGGGACTCAAGGAGTACAAGGAGACCGGTCGCGTCTGCGGCATCGAGCTGGAGAAGGGTCTGACCACGGCCAGCAAACTGCGAGAGCCGATCTTCACGCCGGCGACGAAGGAAGAGACCGGTCACGACGAGAACATTTCGTTCGAGCGGATGAGCGCGCTCGTCGGCGACGACCTGGCCGCGGAGCTGCGCGATCTGACATTGCGCATCTACAAACGCGCGGCCGCGTACGCGGAGACACGCGGCATCATCATCGCCGACACGAAGTTCGAATTCGGGATCGACGAACATGCAACCCGCGGGAGTCTCGTGGTCTGGATCGACGAGGCCCTGACGCCCGACTCCTCCCGATTCTGGCCCGCCGACCGCTACGCCGTCGGCAGCAACCCGCCGTCGTTCGACAAGCAGTTCGTCCGCGACTGGCTGGAGACGACCGGCTGGGACAAGGCATCGACCCCGCCTGAGCTGCCGGAGGACGTGGTGATGAAGACGCGCGAGAAGTACATCGAGGCGTTTCGGACGATCACCGGGTTTGGGCCATCGTTGTAATCCGCGAGAAAACTACTTCCGGTGCTCGACCCGCACCACCGTCTTGATCCCGCCGCGGACGTAGAAGTCACCCTCGACGTGCAGGTAACGCGGATCGAGCGCGGCGATGAGGTCGTTGGCGATCCTGTTTGTGACCGCCTCATGGAAGGTTCCCTCGTCGCGATAGGACCAGAGGTAGAGTTTGAGCGACTTGAGCTCGACACACTTCTGATCGGGCACGTAGCGGATGCGGATCGTGGCGAAGTCCGGCTGGGCCGTCATCGGGCAGAGGCAGGTGAACTCCGGCGCCTCGAAGGCGATCTCGTAATCGCGCTCGGGGTTGGGGTTGGGGAAGGTGGTCAGTTCTCGCGAGGATGTGGTCATGGTGCTGGGTTACGGGGTCTCGGGGTTGCGCGGTCTCGCGGTTGTGACCTGAAAACTCTGCGTTCGATAGTTATCCGGCCGCGCGACCGCGTAACCGCGAGACCTACTTCTTCACCCCTCCCCCTATCGCCATCAGCTTCTGATTCAGCTCCTTGATTCGTTCCTGGAGCTGGGTGATCTTGGCCTGGGCATCGGCGCGGAGGCGTTCGTTCTCGCCGCGTAGACGGGTGACTTCCTCATCGTGCTGGGTACGTGACGCTGAGGTCTGGTGCATCTGCTGGCGGAGGAACTCCATATCGTGCTGGAGGTTTGCGACCTCCTCCTCCTTCACGGCCACGCGCTGGCGCCAGTGGACTTCCTGCTCTTCGTAGAGCCGTTTGATGTCCATGAGCTCGGTGATCTGCGAGTAATCGGAATCGCTCGGGGCCATCTCTCCTCCCTGGCGGACGCGCTCTTCGATCTGCGGGAAGAGCTTGCGCACTTTGAGCGACAGGTCATCCGAGTCGCTGGAAAGGGCCATAGCGTCCTGATACGAAATCTTCTGGTGTACGAGCAAGGCGATGAGGGACTGGTTCATCGACTGCATCTTGTAGAGTCCGACCGAGCTCTCCATCTCATCGAGGATGTCCTTGGTGTGGCCTTCTTCGATGAGCTGGGCGATGCGCGGGGAATTCTTGAGAATCTCCACCGCGGCGGTCAAGGCCCCGGTCGTCGTCTTGACCAGCTTCAACGAAACGATGCCGCGCAGGACGAGGGCCAGTTGCGAGCGGATCTGTTTGTGCTGATCGGCCGGGAACGTGTCGATGATGCGGTCGATGGTCTGGGCGGCGTTGTTTGTGTGCAGCGTGGAGTAGACGAGGTGCCCGGTCTCGGCGGCCGTGAGCACCGTCTCCACGGTCTCCGTGTCGCGCATCTCGCCGACCATGATGACGTCGGGGTCCTGGCGCATGGCGTTGCGGAGCGCTTCCTTGAAGTTGGGCGTGTCGCTGCCGACCTCCCGCTGGGAGATGGCGGCGATCTTGTCGACGAAGAGGAACTCGATCGGATCTTCGATGGTGACGATATGCAGGGGCTCGTTGTCGCTGATGTGCGAGATCATGGCCGCGAGCGTGGTGGACTTGCCGGAGCCTGTCGGTCCGGTGACGAGGACGAGGCCGTCGGGAATCTGGGTCAGGTCGCGGATCGAGTCCGGCAGGTCGAGCGCCTCGATCGTCTGCACGTTGATGGGTATGCGGCGGAAGACCGCGCCGACCGTGCCTCGCTGCCTGTAGACGTTGACGCGAAAGCGGGCCACGCCCGCCACGCCGTAGCCGAAGTCGACCGATTGCATGGTCTCGAACTTTTCCTGCTGATGCTGGTTGAGCAGCGGCAGGAGCATCCTCTCGATATCGGCCGGCTTGAGCGGATCGCTCTTGACCGGCACGAGTTTGCCCCTCAGGCGCAGCAGCGGCGGCCTCATCGGCTTCAGATGAAGATCGGAGGCCTGCTGCTTGGCCATGTAGACGAGCAGGTCGTTGAGCGTGAAGGCAGGCGAAGGAGTCTGCTGCTCGGCCACCGGCGTTTGGACGGTCACGGGTAGATTATAGCGGCTGATTGGATAGCGAAAAGTCGCAAGGTGTCCCTCTAAATAGAAGATGAAAAAAGATGCAGCCTTCGGCTTCATCCCGCGCGTCTGGGCCGAAGTGATCGTCGCGCTCACCTACGGCCTTCTTCTAAGCACATCATTCTCCAGCGAGTCGCCCCACCCGATTCTGCGTGTCTTTCACGACCTTGGTATCGGTCTGGTCGTCGCTGCACTGGTGACCGTTCTCTGGCAGGTCGGGGAGTTCCGCGATTTCTTCGAACGCTTCGCACGCCAGGTGATGATCGAAGACGAATACCTGAACAAGCTCGACGACGCATCGCTGAAGGATCTCCGACTTCAGGCCGCGCGCGTCATTCTCAAACGGTGCGTGAACAACCCGCAGTACAAACGCGATGATCTTGAGCGCGCCATCGACCGTCTTTTGTATGGTTCGCTATTGCCCGGAAAGAAGCCACACTCGGGCGTCTACCGAGAGAATTACAAGGAGTCGGTGACTCTCGAATACTTGACGCTGGATTCGGCCCTCCACGAAATCGGGGAGAAATCCGACCACCTTCTCGCCGCGGAGCGGGGTGCTCCGATCCTCAAAGTAACCACTATCAGCACGGCGAAGATCGTTTCTCCTGTGCTCAACTCGGAGCCTTACAGAATCTCATTGTGGGGAAAGGCAGCGGATCTGGCTCACTTCCCCATGGACAAACGGGTGCGCTACTTCGCCGGCACGAACGAGCAAGACGGAACTGAGAGGAAGATCACTTTCAAGAACCACGCATTCGGTGGCATCGAATACGAAGTTAAGGAACCACGGGAGGTCGATTTCGACAACTGCGAGTGCCATGTCTGGATCAAATTGATCGAATATCGCTCTCCGGCGCGCGAGCCGTTCGCGGTGAACCTCATGAGCCATCTCACTCGCGGCCTGTATCTCGAAATCCGGCGCGTAGGCGAAGGTCCTGATCTCGTCTTCGAGGGCGACGTCATCGCCAGCGGCACAAAACTCGAGCCCGTACATTTGCCGTACGGTATCCAGATCACGTTCGAGGATTGGCTCTTCGAAGACCAGGGATTCATTTTCTGGTGGTGGGAGCGCGATCAGGCGACCCTCACCGCCTCATCACCGAATCTAGAATCATCAGAAACGCCTCCTGCTGTTTAGCCTCGGTTTTGTTGATGACGGCGATCGTCTCGCCGATGCGGAAGCGCTGGTGCAACTCGTCCGAGGAGTGCGACGAGGTGACGACGATCCGCCGGGCCGGGACGCCTTTGGCGCGTGCGTAGTCGACGAACTTCTTCCCGTCCATGCCCGGCATCTCCAGATCGACGATGAGAAGGTCGATCGAATCGTCGATCTTTGGGAGGGCGTCGTAGGGATGTGAATAGGTCTCCACGTGCGCGGTCGCGGCGTAGCGCTCGGTCATGAAGTTCGACCAGAGGTCGCAATAGGCCGGCGAGTCGTCGACGATGACGACCCGCTTCGAGTGGAGATCGCTCATTTCCTGGCTTTCCGTTTTGTGGCGCTGGCGTCTTCCCGGATGTCGTATCGGACAAGGCCGCCGACGATCGTCGTCACGGCGCGGCCGTGCAGCGCCTCCCCGACGAATGGCGAGTTCGAGGCCTTGGATCGGAATGTACGGGATACGGTGAACGCGGCATTGAGATCGAGCAGCGTCACATCGCCGGGTGTGCCCGGGCGCAACGTACCGCCGGGTAGGTTGAAGATCCGCGCCGGCCCGCACGACATGAGGTCGATGAGTCGATCGATCCCGATCACACTGGCGCGTACGAGACGGTCGTAGCAGACAGGGAAGGCCGTCTCCAGGCCGATCACGCCGAAAGGGGCGAGATCGAATTCGACGTTCTTCTCATCGAAATGATGCGGCGCATGATCGGTGGCGATGGCGTCGATCGTGCCGTCGGCGATCCCTGCGATGAGGGCCTGGCGATGCACGGCCGATCGGAGGGGCGGATTCATTTTCAGGTTCGTCGAGAACGACTGCACGCTCTCATCGCCCAGGGCGATGTGATGCGGCGTCACCTCGCAGGTCACGTGAACGCCGGCGGCGCGCGCATGGCGGACGGAATCGACCGCTCCGGCCGTCGACAGATGAGCGATATGGACATGGGCGCCGGTGGCGCGCGCGAGAATTACGTCGCGTGCGACGAGGGTCTCCTCCGATGCCGCCGGAATCCCGCCCATGCCCAGGAGCGTCGAGAAGTAGCCCTCGTGCATCACGCCGCCGTCGGAGAGGTTCGCATCCTCCTCATGGGCGATGACGGGGATGCCGAGCATGGAGCAGTACTCCAGGGCGCGGCGCATGAGCTGGGCGTTCCAGACCGGCTTGCCGTCGTCACTCACGCCGATGCACCCGGCGGTGTGGAGCTCGGCCAGTTCCGCGAGCGCTTCTCCCTGCAGGCCCTTGCTGACCGCGCCGATGGGATAGACGCGGCAGGCGCCGTTCCGCCGCGACTCGGCGATGATCATCTCCGTCACGGCGCGCTCGTCGTTCGGCGGGAGCGTGTTGGCCATTGCGCAGACGGCCGTGTAACCGCCCGCCACCGCGGCCCGCGTGCCGGTGGCGATCGTCTCCTTGTGCTCCTGCCCCGGCTCGCGAAGGTGCGTGTGGAGGTCGATGAGGCCGGGAACGGCTATGAGACCGGTGGCGTCGATCGTCTCGACGTCGGTCTTGATGCGTTTGTCGACGCGCGCGATTTGGCCGTCTTCGATCAAGACGTCGAGTGTTGCGTCGAGCTGCTGGCTCGGGTCGATGACGCGGGCGTTGGTGATGAGTAGGTTCATGGTTGGAAAGGCAATGTTGAATGTTCAATGTTGGATGTTGAATGTTGAATGGAAAGGCTCGATGCTCGGGCAAGCCTGCCGTTGCATTCAACGTTCAACACTGAACATTCAACATTCAACATTTCGTCACTCCGTGGAATGTGCGCCGCCGAGGAGATACAAAACCGCCATCCGCACAGCCACGCCGTTCGTGACCTGCTCGAGAATCACCGACCGCTTCGGGTCATCGGCGACGTCGCTGGCGATCTCCACTCCTCGGTTCATCGGGCCGGGATGCATGATGATGGCGTCGCTGTTGGCGCGCTTGAGGCGCTCGGGCGTCAGGCCGAAGGTGTTGTAGTACTCGCGCAGTGACGGGAAGGAGAGCTTTCCCTGCCTCTCGAGCTGAATGCGCAGCATCATGATGACGTCGGCGCCTTCGACCGCTTCGTCGAGCGAGTGGACGACGCGCACGCCCATCGTTTCGATCTCGGCCGGGATCAAGGTCGGCGGCGCGGCCACCGTGACGTTGGCCTTCATCCTAGTCAGCAGATGAATGTTGGAGCGAACCACGCGCGAGTGGGCGATGTCGCCGATGATCGAGACGTTGACGCCGGCCAGCCGCCCCAGGCGTTCGCGGATCGTGAAGGCGTCGAGAAGAGCCTGCGTCGGGTGCTCGTGCGAGCCGTCGCCGGCGTTGATGATGGAGACGTTCGGAAGCCGGTCGGCCAGCATTTTCGGCGCGCCGGGATGTTTGGCGCGGATGACGATCATGTCAGGGTGCATGGCCACGAGGTTCTCGGCCGTGTCGATGAGCGTCTCGCCTTTCTCCACGGAAGACCCCGAGGCGGTGAAGTTGAGCGTGTCCGCGGAGAGGCGCTTTTCGGCGATCTCGAAGGAGACACGGGTGCGCGTGGACGCTTCCATGAAGAGGTTGATGACCAGTTGCCCGCGCAGGGCCGGCACTTTCTTGACCGGCCGCTCGCTCACTTCCTTGAACCCCTCGGCGGTGTCGAGGATGAGATCGATCTCGTCGGGAGGAAGCTGCTCGATGCCGAGGAGGTCTTTGGAGCGTAGCGAGGAGGTGGTGGCGCGCATATTGGGGTCGCGGAGTTACGCGGTCTCGCGGTCGCGTGGAGTTACCTCGATACGGCGCAACCCCGAGACCTCGCAACCGCGGATCACTTCTCCATGATCAAAACCTCATCCTCGCCATCCGTCTCCGTCAGTTTCACCTTGATCACTTCGTGAGCGTCGGTGGGGACGGTCTTGCCGATGACGTCGGCATGGATGGGGAGCTCGCGGTGACCGCGATCGATGAGAACGGCGAGCATGACGGCCTTTGGACGCCCGAAGTCGATCAGGGCGTCGAGCGCGGCGCGAACGGTGCGGCCGGTGTAGAGGACGTCATCGACCAGGACGACGATTTTGTCGTCGATCGGCTCCGGAAGCTTGGTCGGCTTCACGACCGGCTGCGGTGCGATTGTGGTGAGGTCATCTCGGTAGAGGGTGATGTCGAGGATGCCGAAGCTGACGGGATGCCCCTCCATCTCCTCGATCTCTTTTGCCATCCGCTCGGCGATCGGGACTCCCCGGCTGCGGATGCCGACGATGATGAGATCCTGCGTGCCACGGTTTTTCTCGAGGACTTCGATGGCCATGCGCCGGATGGCGCGATTCATACGAGGGCCGTCGAGCAGACGCTTTTTGACGTTCATACAGACCTTGGGTGAAGCGTGGATTGTCGTCGTTCGGGAAAGGCGGCGGGAGGATAGCATGGGTGGGCGAGTCGGGGGTCGGGAGTCGGGGGGAGGGAGGGGCCGACGCGGCAGATCAGTAACTAC